>OJFK01000103.1_pt1 | contig 26365 bp, 30 predicted proteins | sample 1594101 | NCBI WGS metagenome assembly OJFK01 (sample SAMN05416723, study PRJEB24817) | seawater metagenome | isolation source: Sea water | place: Canada:Atlantic | collected 2013-07
AGCGCCAAAGGACTGCTCTGAAGCTAAAAGGTTCTGCTGTTGCTCTCTGCCCAACGCTGACTGTCCAGCGCCAAAGGACTGCTCTGAAGCTAAAAGGTTCTGCTGTTGCTCTCTGCCCAACTGGGCTTCGCCAGAACTGAAACCTCGATCTAGTGCTGACTGTCCAGCGCCGTATGCTTGTTCAGAAGCTAGTAGTTCTTTCTTACCTGCAAGCTCAGCGCCAATTAACCCCGAACCGTAAGTACCGCCACCGGTCTGCTGATTGAAGCCTTGATCGCTAAGATTGTAAGTATTACGGAAGCCTTGATCGTTCAACCCACGTTGCCTAACGTACTCATTAGAATCTCGATTAAACTGATTTTGAACAGTTTGGTTGGTCAGCCCTTGATTGTTAAAGGTTGCTGCGTCTTGCTGGGCCAGTGGCGTAGCTGCGGTAAGCATCGCCTCTTGTCCTGCTTGTACGCCCATAGAGGTATTAAGTAGCCCTCGCTTATTTGCAGCTTGTGCAGCGCGAGTTTTGGCACGTTCCAGTATCGGATTTCCAGAAGTCATTATGTTATTAAGCTGACCCTGAACTGTTGAGTTCGCATCTACTTGACGCGCAGTAGGAGCGTTCAGTGTTTGTAGGTTAGGATAGGGTGTTGGACCAAGAGCCATTGTGTCTCTCCATTGTGTAATTGGTTACTGATAATTTGATTTACGTTAGTTTCTGCTGGTTTACTTTAAACGCAGTAGATTATTAATTAAGGGCGACCCTTGATTGAGTTGGCAGCATTCACGCCGAAGGAAGCTGAAACGATAGCGGCCCAAGAAGTTGTGATTGGAAGGAACAGCCCTACCATCATCTCAGCAGCGTCTTTAGCGCCCATTACATCACCTATATTGAATGCCACCATAAAGCTCAAGCCCACCATTGCGACCAGGTAGAACCCATAGGCCGAACATGCAAAGCGTGATAGATCACGCCTCATTAAGCCATTTGGATCGAGGGTTTTAATCATCAACGCTTTAGCTTCTGCTGACTCCATGTCTGTTTGAATAAACTCAGACGCGATACGCTCAACTGATCCAACAACGCCGCCGCCGCCGCTAAATAATGACGATAAAATACCCATTTTTAATCTCCTAATTGATAATGTGGCATATCTAAGAAAGTCTTAAAGTGACCACCCCAACGAAGCTCATGCCCTAATCTCCCAGCCGCCTCCAGCATTGCTGATGCTACAATCGTTAAATGGTATTCATCATAGGAGGCTTTGCCGTCAACATAAGCGAAAACGTCTGCCGCCCTGCCAGTTTGATGCTCGGACCGGTTCACTCTCCCATCGCACTTGCTAAGACCTGCCGTAAACAGCTTCGCCTGGTCAGCTTCACTTCTGAAGCCTCCTGTTGATGGGATGCCAAAATCAACGCTTGTGAGTGTCAGAGCAACTTCAATTATGTCAACAAGCCTATCATCCACGTTACTAAGGTTTATGACAGAATTACTTCCTAGTTTAAAACTCATGCTGCGCCTCCTGAATACCCCTTACTGTCATAAAGCAGCCAGTTTTAACATACCCATAAACCCCAACTTGTCTGCAAACACTACGCCCGCAGCGCCAATAGCAATCCATTTAATTTGTTTCAGCGTTAGGATAATTAGGTCTAGGGTTTTTTTGAGATCACTTGAGGTTTGTTTAAGCAGAGCAATTTCATTTTCGTGTCCGTCAACGCGCCACTCCAATTTATTGACACTTTCTTTGAGTTGTTCCATTTGCATTCCTTAAAATTACTTAAACTTTTAATTATTCAGGATCATCATCAACTAATGTGCTTGGATCAACCCAACCTTCAACTGCTGCCCATGTAGCACCATCGAAGGTATAACGTCCACCCATCCAATCTGCTGGCGGTGTAACACTGGTATGGATAGTAGCGTTGGTTGAGTTCAAGTCACCAATAATGAAGTGAGGGCATGTGATGTTTTCAGTGGTAGCAGTTACTTGGTCAGCATCATCGAAGGTGTATGCAGATACGTTGTTGCTGTTGAATGTGATAGTTTTCATTTGTTAAATACCTTTTAGTAATAGAGAAGTTGCGGATATGGCTTTGCCAGCGATTACACTAGGTGTACCTGCTGTTGTTGCTAGTGTTCCATCTGGTTGGACGTAATAGGTGGAGCCTATTGTTAGTCCTGTTTGATTGGTTGAGATACTTCCTTGCAACATGATTGAGGCTGTTTGGGTATCTGTGTAGGCGGCTTGTGATGTTCCTAAGAAGTTGGTTGCTGTTAGGTTGGTTGTAGTAACACTCTTTGAAAAGTCTAACCGCCATACCGTACCATAGTATGAATTGGAACCATCATAAGCCACCATAATATACTCACCAGAGGTGGTAGAACTAGAGAGAGAAAGATTGCCAATATTGCTAGTACCTAGTGACACGGGTGAAGTAAGAGTTAAACTATTACCTGCTACTGTTCCACCATATATATTACCGTTTTTATCTACTACCAGTAACTTATTTGCTTGGTTCCTATCAAACGAGACAAGGTTATACCAACCTCCGGAAGATGTATTTACAGGTGTGCCAAAAGTTATACTAGTGCCTGACACAGTGCCTATGACAACTCGACCGAAGCCACTGGATGAAAACTCATAATATCCAATAGCGATCTTATTAGGTGTACTTGGATCCCAACTAAGATTAGTGTCATTAGAAGAAACATCAAATTGTATAATAGAGCCGTAGGTGATAGACGTACCACTCACAGTCCCTACTACAGCATATCCAGCAGCAGCCCTGTAAGATGCCACAAACTTAGTGGTATCATTGGGGTCAAACTTTACACTCTTGCCATAACCCGTCCATTCTATAGAGAAGGTAGAACCAAAAGATAAGGAAGTTCCTGAAATTGTACCTACCTGAGATACGCTGCCAACAGAACCGTCAGAGTAGGATAATATTATATTATTAGACGTACCTACGTCTGCTGATAGATATGATGTAGTCGTTGAGTTAAATACTACAGCACTGCCTAGGCTGATAGACGTACCACTAACACTGCAATATCTAGCTGTACCATAATTTGAGTTGGCAGCATCTTCATAAGTGACCAAAAAGTAAGTGGGGGCTGATGGGTTGAAGGTTACTGAACGAACGTAGGAGTTACCTGTTGTCAACTGCACAACAGTCCCCCATGAGATTGATGATCCTGATATAGTTCCCACCGCCACATAGGCATTACTAGAGACAGTGTATCCAAGCACAAACTTTGACGCATCTGATGGGAAGTAGTCCACAGCGGAAGCCTGCATAGTAGCAGAGGTGAAAACACTGTTAAAGACACTACTAGGAGTGGTGGAGACTGCTGTTGCTGTATCAACAACCTCAACTGTACCGTCAGCTTTCAGAACTACAGGAGCACCGTTAGGCAATGTACCTGATGCCACGAAGTCTGCTGTACCTGCTGCCACTGGAGTAACGGGTGTGTCACTTAGGAATAGAGAGGTGGCTGATAGGGCTTTACCTGCTTCTACACTTGGAGTGCCTGCTGTAGTGGATAGTGTGCCGTCAGTTTGAACGTAATAGGTTGAGCCTACAGTTAGTCCTGTTTGGTTGGTTGATACACCACCTTGAAGCATAATGGTTGCTGTTTGAGCATTGGTGTATGCGGCAGTTGAAGTGCCTAGGAAGTTGGTTGAGGTTAGGTTTGCGGTAGGTAGCTGTATTAAAGCTGCTTGTCCAGTGGAGGAAGTCATTTCTCTATAACATACTAGAATATCTCCAGCAGTGTTAGGATCTATAGACATGCTAGTATTATATGCGTTAACTGTATTTACAGTAACAGCAGTGCCAAAGGAAACTGACGTACCTGCAATAGTTCCTATATTTACTTTTATAGTGTATGCAGACGAATAAAGGTAATGCACTATGATCTTGTCAGCATTAAACGGATCAAAGGCAACATGATGAAAACCGGAGGGAGTCGTATCAAGTACCGCAGCAGTTCCAAAGCTGAGTGTCGAAACTCCAGCAACTTGTCCTATTATAACTGTACTCGCATCTGAGTTATTATCATCCTGATAGATAACAGCAAACTGGCCTGATGTAGTTGGATTAAATGCTACACCAATTTGATCTGTGCGACCTGCACTATTGAATGTTACCTTAGTGCCAAAAGTAATAGCACTGGAGCTAGTGACTGTACCTATTACCGCCTTTCCGTTATTAGTACCATCACCCAAATCTCTATAACAAATAACAAATCGACCAGCGGTGTTTGGGTCAAATGCTATAGGATTCCATACGGTGTAACCTGAGTTAAATATAATCTTTGAAGACAGAGATATGACATTAGATGCAACAGAACCAATGATACATGTACCATAGTTTGAGTTGCTGGAATCATTAAACGACACTACGAACCTTCCAGCGGTACTTGGATCAAACGATAAGCCCCACTCAGAAACAGTAGCAGCGTTAAAAGTAACACCCGTACCAAAGCTAGGTACAGTTCCAGTAATTTCCCCTGCTATAACCACTCCTTGGTTTCCGTCCTCTTTGTAAGATATAACAAACTTACCCACGCTACTAGGGTCAAAATGTACCTTAATCTTTTTAGGTACATCGGCATAGAAAACAACTTCTGCCCCATACGTCATGGTCGTTCCACTTACTTGACCTACGACTGCTGTACCTCGGTTACTCATTCCACCATCTTTATAGACTACGACAAATCGACCAGCGGTTGTTGGGTCAAATGCCGAGTGAATCTCAAAGGTAGTGCTCGTATGGAAGGTTGAAGTAGTTTCAACTGTTGGGCCACCTGTTGGGAGGCTGACAACTTCAACAGTGCCATCTGCTTTCAATACCACAGGAGCACCGTTAGGCAATGTCCCACTAGCAACAAAGTCTGCTGTTCCTGATGCTACTGCCGCTGGGATCGGTAGGTTGGTTAAGTTAGCACCGCTGATTGCTGGTAGTGTGGCTGGGAATCTAGCGTCTGCTAATGTGCCAGAGGTTAGGTCACTGGCATCTGTGGAGTTAGTTACTTTAGCTGTGTTCGCTGTGATTGCACTTGCTTGACCTGAAGTGATACCTGTCTTAGCTGTGTTCAAAGCTACTGCTGGGTCTGCTGTGTCACTCAGGAATAGAGATGTTGCTGATAATGCTTTACCTGCTTCTACACTTGGTGTTCCTGCTGATGTTGCTAGAGTGCCGTCAGGTTGAACGTAGTAGGTTGAGCCTATTGTTAAGCCAGTTTGATTGGTTGAGATTCCACCTTGGAGCATTATGGTTGCTGTTTGGGTGTCTGTATAGGCTGCTGTTGAGGTTCCTAGGAAGTTGGTTGAGGTTAGGTTAGGTGTGGTTACTGTTGCAGCTAATTGACCTACTATAGCTGTACCATAGTTTGTGTTACCTTGGTCAGTATAGGCAATAATAAACTTACCTACCGTGTTAGGGTCAAAGGTGGGTCGACCAAATGTAGTACCACCTGCATTAAATACAGATGCACTTCCAAAGGTAATAGAAGTTCCTGAAACTGTACCTACTATGACTTTACCATAGCTTGAGTCAACATAATCGGTATAAGTTACTATAAACTTACCTGCCGTGTTAGGGTCAAAGGCGATTTCGGTGTAATCATTAGAAACAGACGTACTGAATACATATTCACTTCCAAAGGTTATAGAAGTTCCTGAAACTGTTCCAACTATAGCTGTACCATATTGTGAGTTACCCGCATCCCTATAAACAACAATAAACTTACCTGCTGTGTTAGGGTCAAAGGATACAGCTGGAGAATATGTACCACCAGCATTAAATACATATTCACTTCCAAAGGTTATAGAAGTTCCTGAAACTGTACCTACTATTGCTCTACCAGAGGCGTTGCTACCATATCTATAAGTTACTACAAACTTACCTGATGTATTAGGGTCAAAGGCCACTCTGCTGTATTGAAGACCAGTATTAAATTCAACTTTAGTCCCAAAGGTAATAGAAGTTCCTGAAACTGTTCCTACTATAGCTGTACCTTTCCCAAGACTACCACGGTACGCTACTACAAACTTACCCGCTGTATTAGGATCAAAAGCTATGGAGCTATGCTCAGCGTCAACACTAGACTCATATACACTCTTAGTTCCGAAGGTTATAGAAGTTCCTGAAACTGTTCCAACTACAGCTGTACCATAGTGTGAGTTACCCGCATCTTGATAAGTAAGTACAAACTTACCTGATGTATTAGGGTCAAAGGCCACTTCGAGCCACTCTAAACCAGCCGTATTAAATACATATTCACTTCCAAAGGTTATAGAAGTTCCTGAAACTGTTCCAACTATAGCTGTGCCATACTGTGAGTTACCTGCATCCTTATAAACTGCAATAAACTTACCCGCTGTATTAGGATCAAAGGCAGCGGTGACCAGATAGGCAGTATCTGCGTTAAACACAACTTCAGTTCCAGCAGGAATACTTTCGGCTAGCTGTGTTAGAGTCGGAGCAGCAGTAACAACCGTACCATCGGACTTCAATACCACAGGAGCACCATTGGGTAATGTCCCACTAGCAACAAAGTCTGCTGTACCCGAAGTTATACCTAAATTAGCCCTTGCACCCGCAGCGGTACTAGCTCCAGTACCACCATTAGCAACAGCAAGGTCTGTGCCTGACCAATTAGAATCATTAACACTTGTAACAATCCCTGCAACATCCTGCCATGCAGAGCCAGTGTATACACGCATGATAGTAGCGGTAGAGCTAAAGTATATTGCGCCAGCTACTAAGGCATCCCCATCATTATCCGTAGTAGGGTCGGCAGACTTGGTTCCTAAGTAGCGATCATCAAACTGGTCGTAGCTAGCAGCGGCGTTGGTTTCTGAGGTTGCTGCGTTGGTTGCTGAGGTAGATGCTTCAGATGCTTTGGTGTTAGTTGTAACTACATCAGCAGCGGTGGCAATGCGATCTAGTCCAGTTTGAACTTTGTCTGCTTCTGCTAACACTACATCTGCGTGAGTTAGAACTACATCAGCGTTGGTCGCTACTCGGTCTAGTCCAGTTTGAACTTTATCAGCTTCAGCTAATACTACATCTGCATTAGTTAATACCACGTCTGCGTTGGTCGCTACTCGATCAAGTCCAGTTTGAACCTTGTCGGCTTCGGCTAATACTACGTCAGCGTTAGTTAATACTAAGTCAGCGGCAACTGCGGCACGGTCTACCCCTGTTTGAACCTTATCGGCTTCAGCTAAAGCAACGTCAGCGTGGGTAAGAACTACATCGGCGTTAGTGGCAACTCGATCTAGTCCAGTTTGTACCTTATCGGCCTCTGCTAGTACCACGTCGGCGTGAGTAAGAACTACGTCTGCGTTGGTTGCTACCTTGTCTAATCCAGTTTGTACTTTATCCGCTTCTGCTAATACGACATCAGCGTGAGTAAGAACTACATCTGCATTTGTTAATACTAAGTCAGCGGCTACTGCTGCACGATCTAGTCCGGTTTGGACCTTATCGGCTTCAGCTAAAACAACATCAGCATGTGTCAGTACAACGTCGGCGTTGGTTAGCACTAGATCCGCTGCTACATTCGTCTCTGCTGTTTCGGCGTTGGTCTCAGCCGTCTCTGCGTTGGTTTCCGCTAGTTCTGCTGCTGTTTGTGCAGTTTGTGCAGCGGTTTTTGCTGTTTCTACGTCTACAACGTTGATTGCTAAGGATAATTTAGCGCTAGAGATGTCAGTCGCCAATACGCCAGAGGTGTGGTCAGCCTGGACTGTATAGATATTCTTGGTGCTACTATCACGGACCATATCGTTTTTGATATACGCCGTGGAAGTTGCCCAGTCGCCTTTCCATTGGAAGGCAGAGCTGATTAGAACCAAGTCGCCACTTGCATCAAAACCAATCTCTTTAAGCGCACGGTTTGGCGCAGATTCACTAAGAACCTGATCGCCGGATGTTCCTACAGGTAGTTTTATCGAGCGATTAGTGACCACCTCTACGTTATCAAAGCCCGTTTCAGTTGCGTCTACTCTAAGGTTAATATCCGCAGCGCGGGCAGTTGTACCGGCAATGAGATCTGACGGTTTTGTAAAAGTGTTGCTCATCTATTTAATCCTCGTATTGAGTAGTTCAGTTGTACACCCTGTAAAGTAAAAGCAGGGTCAGTTGCGCTGGTGTGAACGATAAGCAAACTAATGTTTTTGCCAGTTCCGTTCAGGTACGCTTCAGCCGACGCCACAATAGCGCTCGACCATACAAAATCGTCCCAAGTAGCTACGTCCCAGAACCCGCCGCCGCCGCCGCCAGCTACTGAACCCCCAGCGATACTCGCCTGAGATACTGCGGATGAACCACCAATACCGTAATCATAGTCCGCTACATAGCTTAGAGTGGCCTGGCCACCAGACTCAACTTCAAGCACGGCTTTGCGGTATCTCTTTTTGTTCTGGGGAGTACCTAATGGTGTAAACGCTAGGCGTAGGAATGACTGGATGGCAACGCCGTTGAACGAGTTACCTGTGTCCATCTTCATTACTTTCCCATCGGTGCTACCGAAATAGTTCTCAGCAATAAAGCTTGGGGTATCGTTTAACAGCCAGTTTGTGTATCCCACAACTATTCCATTAGCGATAGTCCCAACTAACACTGTCTTATCGTTAAAGAATAGACGGTATTGGTTTTTATCTTTGTTTACGCTAGAGCCTACAATCAAGTCTTTTCGGGTTTTTAAATAAGGGTTTACTGCCGCGCTAATACTGCTGGTTTCAAAGTCACCAAAGGATTGTGTCGTGGACATGCTGGTTAAGTCATCACCATTAAAAAAGTACAAGCCTGTTTCAATATATGCTTGAGAGCGCTCTGTGGCCCCTGTTACCGTTGAGAATGATTGTAAATCCCAGTCAGAAGCGGAGGTTCCATAGAGAATATTAATGCGATCTTCGCCAGTGATAACTAAAGAGTTACCTTGCATACCTCTTAGCCCAGTCACTTCAGTACCTAGACCTAGCTCACCGGCGCCTGTTGCCAGTGTCCAGCTAGTAGGATCACCGATACCACTGTGCTGAACTGATCCCCCAGCGAATGATAGAAACAGATGGTTCTTATGAACACCTACATGCGTTGGGGCGTCCGTTGTCATCCCTGTAGTAAGTTGTGTGTACGTTGTTCCATCAAACTGAAAGGCTTTATTCACGCCATCGCAGCCGTACATCTTCCCAGAGCCTGAGTGGCCACCAAAGTTGTAGTTTAAGAAATCATAAAAGCCACCCGCTACAAGAGTTGGTGTCGTTACAACAACCCAACCGCCAGTAGTAGACTTGTGCATTACACACGCAGTGCCTGCTGCATTATCTCTGAAGGCGTAAACTACGTTAGCGTATTCCCAAATACCACGGATAGGACCGCTGCCGGACACTGCTAGTGGTGTGCCTGATACGCGACCATCAAAGATCGTATAGCCATCCATGCGGCGATAACCGCCACCCAATGCGCACTCAAAGTTCTGCGCTAAAATAGCGCTACCTGGACCAAGAGACATCGCTGGACTAACGAGGTCAAGACCTCCACCAAGTGGCCAATATTGACTCTGTACAGACATCGTTATGCCACCGGCGTCTGAGCTATGGCGATTGTGGGTAGTTCTGTTACACCCATAGCTGATAGCCTAATGTTAAGTTGAGCTTGTGCATCTTGATATAACTCAGGAGCGTCTTGCTCTGCGGCTACATAGAGAATTGCTTTATAAAGAACAGCATCATGGAATTGCTCTTCTATTAGCAATTCATCTGTGTTTTGTGTGAGCTGTTGTGGTGTCCGGTAGTAATCAAAGTCAATCGTGTACACGGCGTCTGGCAGTGAACCCAATGACATTTTCTTATCCGGTCTAATCGTGAAGCCAACAGGCTTCCCGCTTGAAAGTGTAGTACGCAGCCAAGATGACCAAGGGACGTAGGCTAAAGAACCAATCAATCCATTTTCAGTGATGCGTACAGAACTGTTAACCCATTTGTTTAACGATGGCGAAAGTGCCAAGTTAGACACAGGATCGTAGTTTTGTTGGCCAATTACGGTGTCAAAAGAACTGGTTTGCCATAGGAAATTCCATTCTTTAAGGTTCTGAATTTCAGTCCAGGCTCGGTTAATCCAATCAACGGATTTCTTGTTGAGGCCCGTTTGGCCAACAACAGAAGACACGCCCTGATCGCTTAGTCCTGTTTCTTTTAACAGCTTGTCGCAAAGTGCCAGATAATTCAAAGCTTAACCCGCCAATGAGTAGGTAAATCGCTGTAAGTCACGGGATTCATCGACCCCATTAACTCGCTCAATATGTGTTACGACCGCGTTGTCGATCACTTCAATCACTTCAGACGGCAAGGACACTGGTTCATTACGTTTGATCTGATAGGCATAGCCATTCACAGATACAAAGATGTCAGTTTTACCAAGATCTCCTTCCTGATTATGGAAGATCACATTTACACGGCTGGGTTTGGTAGCGCTCCGCTTAGCGGCTGGCTTTTGTTTAGTAACCTCAACGGTATCTACATCAGTCATTTCTTTACTCCAATAAAAAAGGGCGCCGATTAGGGCGCCCTTTGAGGAAAACTAACCTAATGGCTAGTCATTTCTTTACTCCCATAAAAAAGGGCGCCGATTAGGGCGCCCTTTAGGGAGACTAACCTAGTGGTTAGTCAGTTACAGATGATTCAACACGCACCATAAAGGCGTCGTTTAGAATTACTGCGGTCTGCATAGACTTCCAGCTAACATGACCACGTTGGGCCAATGGATCGCTATCAGAAGGCTTAGGGTTAACAACTGCTGGACTTAGTGAAGCGCCGCCTTTAAGCGGAACGATACCGTATGCGTCACGAGCAACAATCAACGTTGGGTAAACGTCAGCAGCAGATGTGCCGATCATTGCGCCCTTAGTGCCACCACCGTTAGCGAATGAAGCAAAGATCGTGGAGCATACATAACGTACATCCTCTACCTTACCAATCTCGCCTTCATGTGGAGTCATCGTGCCGTACTTCTCAACGGGTACGAAACCAGCAAAACTACGGATCACGGCGTCCATATCAGGGTGGATCAAACCAACATACGAAGGTGCGACAGCTTCAGTGCCGTAAGAAGGTGTGCTTTTCACTACTGAAGTGATGGCACGACCGTTCTGGCGCTTTAGGGTACGAGTTGCTTTACGCTGGTCAGCCAAAGTCATCTCAGTATTTACAGCGTTACGTGCAGTGCCGTTTGAATAAACAACGTTAGTACCAGCTTTCAACACGTTGAAACGAATCGTCTCAACAGTTTGTGCAGCTTGCTCGCCCAATACTTCAGACGCTTCTTTCAACACTGGATCTTCGTGGGTGTCGATAACAACATCACTGATGGTTACTAAGTCACCGTACTGTTGTAGGGTGGCAGTAACGTCTACAGCGGCTAGCTGCTTAGCTGTTGGCGTTACGCCTTCAGTCAATGCAGTAGTGGCTAATGCCAAGCTGGAATAGCGACGGAACTTCTGTACTTTTGAAGATTTGTTGGCCAAAGGACGTGCCTGACCGAACTTCTCTAATACTAAGTATGGAATGCCTCGTTTAAGCATTTCTTTAGCAGCAAATGCTGCGGTACGTGGTGAAATATCACCATATTCTGTGTTAGCCATGATGGCCTCCTAATAATTTAACTAGCGATTATCAGCAGCAAACATTTCAAACGCAGCGTCAAAATCATCCGGTGGTATAACTCCAGTGGCCCCTGGCCCTGGCTTCGATTTAACTCCGGTTGAGTCTTCTAACTGCTTAGCTCGCTTTTGCTGAATACTTGTGACGGTTGAAGTTGTTGCAGCTTCTTCCCTTGGCAGACTCATCTTGTAGTAGTCGATAAGCTTAGAGGCTTCAAAAGCGTCATTGCTATTCGATAACTGTTGAATCGCGTTAGGTTGTTGTTGCAGCCAATCGACAAAAGCCCCGCTCTTCACCACGTCTTTCCAGTCAGTATGTGCGGCCTCTAAGGCGGCGTACTGACCGTTTACATGGCGCTCTTCTTCCGCTGCTCTTAGCGGTTGAAGTGCTCGGTTCATTGTTTCTTGGTTTTGGCTCCTTTCCACCTCAAGACGGGACTCAATCGCGTCGTGAATGTCAGGATACTCTTCATTAAAAGACGCCCAAGCTTCGGGGGTCTTCATAGCTTCAGCCACTTCGGTCGCGGATGGTGTTGCACCACCGGCGGGTGAAGTCGCTTGAAATTCGTTTAACTTGCGCTGTAAGGCGCCAATCCGTCCCGCGTTACTCTTCGCTTGGTGGGACAGCTTGTCATTGTTATCTCGGAGCTTGTCGTACTCGCTCCGCAGCCCTTCGTCGGCCTCTGCCCACATATCGTGTTCAGCAGGCTCTGCTGCTGCTTCAACCTCTCCAACCTCTTCGGTCTCTGCAACAACCTCTGTATCTTCTGGCGCTAACTCTGCGCTCACTTCACCTTCAGCAAACTCATCAAATGCTGAATCAAAATCATCGACTATCTCGGTACTGTCCATCGGTTACACCCTCGGCGGCTATGATTAGCGGCGCTGTGTTTACTCGTAATTGCCACTAGCGATGTGCAACGGGGAAACCGTTGGCATGGCCAGTAACGCTTTTAAACTACTTACTTCACCTCGGATAAACTGCGTGTCTTCGTGGCTCAGTCGAGCCACTTCAAGCAGTAGATGTAAGGCTTTAATCTCTTTATCAGCCCACTCGGTTATCTCTAACCAAGTAGCTGACTTCGTATCAATATCCAATTAGATGCCACTTCCCATGCGCATCTTCAACGCTTGCTCTTTCTCGAACAGCGTATCCTTGCTCTGCACTTTCATCTTCTCGATACCTAGCTTAGTGCGCATCTCACTCACCTTGATGCCCTTCTCTGCGGCCATCTTGGCTAACTCAAGCTCTCGGTCAGACGCCATCTTCTGTTGGTCTACTTGAAGCTTTTGGGCCTGTGCTTGGATCTGTGCGCCTTTCAACTGGCCGTCCATCTGCATCTTCTGTGCGTCCAACTCTAGCTTCTGCTGGGCCAGTGGATCGCCGGTAGGCGCTTGCTGACCTTGCTGCTGCTGGGCTTGCATCATCATCTCTTGTTGAGCCTGCATCTGCTGCTCGATCTTCTGTGTTTCAAGCTCGATCTCTTCCGTGGTCTTCACGATTTCATCAGCTTCGATCTGCATGGATGACACCACTTTGCGGTATAACGCTGCGGTGTTTGTTAAAGGTTCAAGTAGGGGTGATGCAGAAATATTCATTAACGCCATTAAGTTAGCTGCTTGCTGCTCTTTGACTAAGAGGCTGCTTGTGCCACGAGCGTCAACGCTAAAGTCACCCTTCACTTCTTCTTTCGGATTGAACTGCATGTTCCAGTCGTACATCCGCTTGATGAATGGACGGGTAATGTCGTCGTCGTAGTTCTTCACTACACGTCGAAGCATTGTGTTCGCACTGTTCATCAGCATCGACATGCCACTGGCTGTGTCTGTTGCTGTACCCTGCTCTCCTTGGGAGATCTGGGGTAATGCGGTCTCTTCATCGGCAATCTGTCGCGCATACTGGAATAGAGAGATTAGTTCAGTCATGTGACTGTTAATCTCAAACGATCCAAACACGTTGTTTACGTTGCCGTTCTTGTCTGTAAGCTCCCAGATCTTATGGGGCGTAAGACGCCAGTTGCCGTCTGCTGGACGCACAACGTGGCTATTAATAACTGTCTGTGGGCCTACTGATAGCCCCGCATTGTCCATGAGCATACGCCATGTCGCGTTCAGTACCTTCTGGCTAGAGCGCATCAGATGAGGGATGCCTACACCGAATAGCGTGGTGTCATCCTTCTCCCAGTTGAACACGCTATACGGCATTTCGCCTGTGTCTGCTGGGTTGACTACTGCTTTAAGCACATGGCCTTCACTGAACCAGACCACACCGTTGTAATCGCTGAACACATCGTCTTCATCAACTTCTACACCGGCAGCAATCAGGTCGTCTTTATCGACTGGGCCGTGATATTCCCACACCTCAAAACGACCATTGTCGAGTGAGCTTATACCTGCCATTGACTGCATCTCTTGCAGGTGGGTGGCTGTCTGGCTCCCATCTACATCTTGCTTTAATACTTCTGCAATCTGTGAGCGTAGGAATCCAGGCTTGTCTGCTAGCTCTCTAAGCGCCTTCTTGCTCATGTAGTGACGTTGGAATACAAACTCTGCATCGTCTATCTTTCGAGCTTGCATGTCTGGGAAGAAGTCCCAAGGGTCTACACGCTCTGCACCTGGCTTTAAGTCGTCGATAACCTCCATGACTTGTGCTACTCGGCCTTGGTCATCTGCTACTTCTGACCACTTCTGTCGTGTCTTGCCAAGGATGACTGGGCCTTTGATGATGCCTGTACCATATAGCACTGCATCGTGAACCATATCTCGGTTTACAGAGTTATAATTCGTTTCGTTTAACTGGTCATCGATCTCATCCTGCATCGCCTCAGAGCGCTCTCTCGCTTCTTCCATTACGCTTTGAGCTACGTCTCTATTCTGTACTTGTACGCCCTCTTGAGTGACAAATGGGCTACCATCTTCATTATTTACAGGGTCTTGGTCTTTGGCTAACTTGGTTAGATAGGGTACTGGTGTGGGCTGTATACCCCAATTGCGGTCGTCTGTTGGGAATAGGATGTCGATTAGTCGTGCTTCTGCTGCATTCACCTTGTTACGGGTGATGTTTACATACAGTTTACTGCCCCCACTAGCTGCCAGTGTGGCTGCTGTGACCTTGTCGTACTGCCCGTTGAACTGGCGTAGATCATCTAGCCAACGTTCTTCAATGCTGAATCGTCGCTTCACTTGGTCTTCGGCTTTCGCCCTTAGACGCACACCAAATACCTTTAAGCGTTCACCCATCTCACGTTCGGCTTGTTCAGCTTCTGCAGTGGCGTCCTGCTCTTCGTAGTATTGGTCGAATTCGTTTGCTTCTTGCATCTAATAACCTATTGATGAATCACCGGCAACATACGCTGCCAGTCTCATTCGTGATGTTTGTAGTGATAGCACAGGCTGTGACTCCCATGTATCAGCCGATATAGCGCAGTAACGCATTGCATCTGCACAATGACTGGTCCAGTCGTGTAATGGTTTAGTCTTGTATGCTTGGCGCTTGTCGTCCCACTCTTTGCGGTAGTTACGCAGTGATCTAATACCTGCTTTACAGTTCTCTTCATCGAACCAAGCTGCACCTAATAACCTTCGCACTGACTCTATACCGTCGATTATCGGCAAGCTTGGTGCTATATCGAAGTTAATACCCAGATTTGCAGCCATCTCCTGCCTGCTCTGGCCTGTGCTCCACTCCCTTACCCGTATGTCATGGGGTGCAATGTGGTGCCCCCATTGAATACCATGTTCATGCTTGTAAGCTGCTAGCTCGTCGAGGTAGTGCTGGATACCCTCACCGCTAGATTCGTAATAGCTTACAAACCGTATTTCTTTGCCGTGTACCTGGAACAGCCAAATGGCTGTTGCATCTGCTACCCCTAGATCCCAAGCCGTGTTAACGGGTAACGCTCTATCTACTGGGATCGTGCTTATCTGCTTATCAATGATGTGATCCGCGTAATAAGCGCCATCCTTATTAGCGTAGCAATCACCTTCCCAGATGTGAGCGTATAGCGCTGCGTTCTTTGCTTTGAGGTGTAACCGCTCAGCCTCTAAGGTCTCAGGAAACCACGGGTTCTCGTCGTAGTTAACTTTAACAACGAATGCGCCAGGCGGTGGCTCAACAACAAACCGCTGGTAAGTGGCGTCCATCTCATCTAATGGGTTAAAGGAAACCCAGATCTCTGAATTATCCTTTCTTATGGTGGGTATCAACGTGTCCCAACTCGCATTGGTCACGCTCTCAGCCTCTTCTATCCATACTCGGTCAATGCCTTCCATCGACTTAACTTTAGATATATTGGACCGTAAGCCCTCAAACAAGAAGCGGGAACCGTTCTTGCCTAGTATCTGTGTTTTCTGCACCTCAAAGTGGCCAAGTAAGCCCAGCCGGTCGATGGTATCAACCAAGAGCTGGTGAACTGAGTCGGTGATACTCTTCTGGATTTCACGAGCGCAAAGGATGCGAAGCGGTTCTTTATATGCAGCTAATACCAAAAGCATGGCTATTGAGTAACTTTTACCGGATCCCCTGCCGCCATAAACAACCTTATACCGGCATGGGTTGAGCAAAGGCTCAAATGGTTTGGCCAATGTTAAGTCTAAACTGTTGTTTTTGTTAGCTTTAACCATTGAGACGCTTTGCCGTTTTACTGTCGATGATTGCAATGTTTATCAAGCTTGGCGGGTTTACCAGGTCCGCTGTTAATACTTGCTTATCTAGCCCGTGCAACCTGGCCATGCCCATCACTGCTGACACTGCCGCCGATGGGTTTTTAACTGAGTAGGCCAACGCCCTGTCTTCTCTGAGGTCTGCGGTTAGGCTCTCAATGGTTACAGCGTGAAGCTTTGCTTGCTCTGCTTGAAGTTCTGCGACCCGCTTCAATACTGGCTCTCTCCTGAATAGTCGCTGGACGTTGCCAGTTATCACCTGTTCGGTTGAATTTGTGCTATATCCTGCCTGGCGAAAAGCTTCCGTTTTGTTCCCTGTCTGCATGAAGACTTGTGCGGCGGTCTCCCATTGATGGTTTTTTAATTGTCCCATGTGCTAGTGGCGGCAGTTATGCGGCCCTCCTAAAACGACAAAACCCGCACGGGGCGGGTTAAGTGGTTAAATTGGTATTTGAACAAATTAGACCACGCCTAGCGGTCAATAGCCCTGCCATAGTGGCAGTTTGTTAACTATATGGAATTAAAGCGCTTGCATACCGTCAGGAACTCACGGTATAATAGGCACAAGCCTGCGATAGCTAGGCCAATAGATCCCACCAAAGGAAATAATAACCATGAAAACACTATTAACAATCGCACAGCAAAATGAACACCTAAACAGTAACAACGATTACTCATTCACTCACAAATGGTCATGCCGTGGCTATGGCTCTAGCCGATTAGTGACGCAAACAGAGGGCCAAGTGGCACGGGCTACTGGTTGCGGGTATGACCGTTTTGGTACTGTTTTAGGAGACTTTATTGAACATTTCTTTATGGCTGAGCTAGAGCGACTAGCAAAACGTTTTGTTAAAACTAAAAGTGGCTTTCGTAGGTCAAGCGCTGAGTTTTACGGGTTGTTTGCTAATAAAGATGGGCGCGTTTATTTAGATGGTGGCTGTGGTAATTCTTCAATGGAAAAGGTTTTAAACGCCATTGGCTTTGAACTAAAGAGGCTGGCCGACACGGGCAACAAGGGGCAGTCTGGTGATGTTTTTTATAGTCTAAAGCCCATTAGCAAGCACGTTCGCGGTTACTCAATATCTAAAATCCAATAGGAGCGCACCATATCGTTAAAGAGTTTTAACACCCAACGACTGGGGCCAGCGATGGCCCCACAATAAAACCCACCAAAGGTAATTATTATGAACGGTTATATCTGTTTTTGGAACCAGAAGCGCGAAGAAGTACACGCGGCCAGCTCATACGAAGCACAAGAGAAAGCGAGAGCGCGTTTTCAAAAGGCCACTAGAAAGAAAGTTAAGGGCTATGATATTTGCACAGTAATTGCAGAGGTAGACGGCCACCAAGTTGTACATAGTGCAGCATCAATTTAAACCCCACCAAAGGAATTTAATATGAAAGATTATCTAACACTTTTTAGCGCTATCGCTATTGCTGGCGCTTTGCTTTTGTCGCCTTTATTGCTATTAATTGGCGCATAACAACATGAACTTTATCAAAGCACTAAAGGCTGGCCATCTAGGCGTATGGGTCTTTTTAATATGGTTTGGCGCAGTATGCGCCAAGGCATTGTTTGACTATATCTAACCCACCAAAGGAATATATAAAATGTATCAAAACGAAACGACCAGCTTTTTGCAGGATTGTGCAAAGGCAACGATTAGGTTAAACGATCAAACCCAAGCGGCGATCATCATGCAGGAATGCGCCGACGAAGGGAAGTACGACACTGTTGAAGACCTAGCAAAACACGCTGTTTACCTTGGCGCGAGTTATAAAGTATTAGCATGGCTTGATAGCTACTGCCTTACTCGTAATCGTTACAACAGCAATCAATGATAATATAGGGGCGAAAGCCCCAAGGATAGCAACATGAAAACACAATATATCTTAAATAGCAGAGGCATCTTTTTTGTGGTCAAAGACTGCGAGCCACTAACCCATAAGGCGATTAAAAGCTACGCAACATATGAGGCTTTGTTAGCCGCAGCGTGTGAAGCTTTAGCATTAGATCATAATGAAGTTCTTGGTATGGAATTGACCATAGTTAAAAAGGCAGATCACAAGTTTGACTTCATCATTAATCAACAATCTTTTGAAAAGATTGGTTACGACCTTATTAAATTTATAATTAACTTTGAAATGTGAAGGAGTGTAGCATGACTAAAAACATGAAGTTAAGCGATTGGGAAAACTACGCAAGTGACTTAGGCGGCGAAATCGTCGCCGAAATGGATCCTCGTTCACACCTTGTACGTTACTTTTTAGTATTCTCAGAAGTCGACGGCCTACATGATGACGAGGCTGAATTAAAAACTCACGATCATGGAGATACTTATTTCCTTTACGATTCACTAGATTATTATCGTGAGCGTATCTTGAAAAAACTAGCGTCTAAGCACCCAGAGTGTTTGCGTGTTCATAGTGAAATAAAGAACCTAGCACCTTTGAGCGCTCTTAAATCGCTGCTAGACGCTGGGTACTATGATATAAGCTATGGGAACGATGAATGTCCATCTTATTATAAAGAATATAAAAAAGATGAATGTGGGCCGTGTATTTACCTTTCTGTTTATCTTTACGATGATGTAAACGAGGACGGAGAAAGGGTTTCTGAGGTTATTAAGTTTAACGTACATAAAGAGTCTGAAGAGTTGCCAAGCGGGTACGTTGGCGTTTTTGACACTATTGAAGAAGCAATCAAAGGGGGTGAGTCGTGAGCATACCAACAAATATTGAAGCCCATGAGGTGAATACTGGGGGTGGCTGCATGGTCACTATTATTCAATGTCCAGAGTGGGATTATATCTTAGCTACTACTGAGGAATCTGTGGCCGTTTTCAAAAATGAGGATGCGTTCTGGGAAAACGAAGGCGGTGACGAACTAGCTATCGCTTGGGTTAAGAATTACCCAGTGGACGAGTTTAAAAATACCCCAAATGTTCCACAAAAACGGGAATATATCGAGACGGATAAATTAAGTGGCGAACCGTTTCCGATTGAGTCGAGGTTTATTACTCACAGATACTATGATAATCATAAGTTTTTTAATGAGGTTTTAGTGGCGCTCATGCCGCAGGGCGTAGTTGATATGTCTAGCCATGACGATGAATACCCATCTGTCGGGTTATACATCGACAATGACAAAGAAATTGGTATTCAAATGTTTATTGGTGATAAAAACAATCCAGTCGGATCTTGGGCCGATGTTTGGACAGTGTCTTGTAACTACTACTATTGCTTAGATCCTAAACCAAACGAGGATACTTTGTATTCTTTTGATTTTAAAGTCGACGAATGTGTACAAATGTTTAACGAAATACTAAAACGGGTGACGTTAAGAATTAAGCAAGATAAGGAGGACGTGTAATGGGATTCTTTAGTTGGAAGTGTGCTGAATGTAACGAGTCAGTCAGTAACAAACATAGCAGCCGTATTGACGATAGTGACTGTATGCTAGTCACACCTAACGAGACATATCACGATCCAGAGTATGATGGTTATGGCGTGTTTGGTAAGGTCGATGTGTATGAACTATTGGGTGATGGTGATCGAGAAAAAGCTATAGAAACATTCTACAGTGATGATCGAGAATCCCTACCCTTCAAGATAAAGATCGTTCACACTATATGTGCTGGCAAGAGTTACGATGAACTTAATGAGTCCGAGAACTGCCCAGAGCAAGGGTACTTTTACGGTGAACAAAGGGAGGATGGATCATGAACAATGAAGAAGAGAATTTGAAGCCCTGCCCATTCTGCGGCGGTTGGTCTGATTTTGGGATCACCGAAGATGACAATAATTGTGTTGTTTGTAATTGCTGTTTTGTTAGCTCTGAATCTTTTAAAACAGAACAAGAAGCACGAGAAGCATGGAATAAACGAGAGGGAGAAAGCATGGGTAAGCAACCAGATGTAGTGAAGTTTGATGGCGTGATGTATGCGAGAGAACCTCAGTTCAGTTTACGAGTGAATGGTAACTCGTCCATGTTATGCCAGACGGAGGAAGATTGCGGATATGAGAACGCAATCATTGAGTTTTCAGATGTGCTGGTGGAGTTAGTCAAAGTCTATGCGTCCTACGATGGTGAAAACTTTAGCTACCAGCACCCTATCAAGATCGTAAGCAAGTCGAATATTAGGGAGGATGGATCATGAACAAACTAGAACTATTTGCTTTGGATGATAATGATGATACTTGGGTAGCAATCTACGATGGTGAAGAGGCTCACAACATCCAAGGGGATTCGATAGAGGATAAACTGCAAGCGGCTGCAATAGTCTGGGGGTTGGAGTTAGAGCGTACTGAAATAGAGGTATTAGGGATGCCGTGGTGGGAGGAAGAAGAACCTTGATCACATCATCCCTGCCCTACATTTCACCTCACGGCACGACAGGCTGGATAGTCCGAGTGCCTTATGCCTACCTTCACGATCTGAACTCGAAGCGATTGCAATACAAGCAGAAACTCTTCACGTTCCTCCAGCATGGCTCATCTGATGAGGCACTAGCCAAGGCGATCACGTTCAGAGACCTTCACAAGATGAAGGGGCTTAATTATAATCACCGTGGCGCATCCGCTGGCAATGGCAAACAAGTGCGGGGTGATCGGATACGGGGCGATGACTTGCCATTTGGCATTACTGATACCCTGCAACATTCCCGTCAAGGGAAAGAGCAGCATTCAATCACAGTTCAAGCGTGTTGCGAGAACGTCAGACGATCTAAATCATTTATGTATGGCCACAGCAGGACACGAGAAGAAGCCATCGTGAAAGCCGAGGAGACTTTAGCAGTGTTCCTGAGTGAAATTGAAGAGAGCCTAAACTTAACCGAGGAAGATCTTAATGACCATTAAAAACAACTACGACTACACCAGTGCGCAGCGTCAGGTAGCATACGTTGAGCGACTCAAGGCTAAAGGACTGAAACAAGCCAAGTTCTGGGCACATCCAGAGGATATACCTAAGATCAGAGACTACGCCGCCGAACTCGTTTCCGAACGAGACAAACTAACCGAGTAAACCCAAAAAGAGGGGTATGGGATTATTTTATTCCCATACCCCTTTTAATTGGGGTATTTATCTGCCAATTAATCGTCTTTTGTGCGTGAATACTCAACTAATCTTCACTACTCCATAGGACGCCCTGTAAGGCCATCTCAGAGCGTTCTACTAAAGGCCATATATCTGTACGATTTGTACCCAACTCCTTCGCTATACGCCTTCCTGAGAACTCATAAACCCATCGATACTTTAAGCACTGGGCTAACTGCATATCCTGACGCCTAACCACCTGAACAGCAGCCTCAACACGTTCAGCATCCTGCACAATGACTGGTGTACTCATCGTGCTAACCGCACCAGTTTCCCAAACATTATTATCAACCGATAACCTGGACTCAGGCGAAGCGGACGGATACCACAACGAAGAGTAGGCATCCAAACCCCTGGCCCAACGCGACCACGAATCCATCATCATCACAGTGGACTCGTTTAACACTTTTGATTCGACCATTAGCGACAATCCCAATATTCAACTTTTGTTGAAGGCGAGCATCCAAGCTTAACTTTATCCTTCAAGCCATTCGGACCAACATCTGGTTTAGATAAACCAACATCTGGTTCATCAACCTCACCCTCACCCCAAATACTATCAAGTCTAATAACAACCCCATCTTTATATATGACAGTAATTCCCAGTGTACAAAAACTGCACACCCAAATGCACTTCCAAATAAATCGTCTGATTGAACCCATCAGTCTTGCCCTCTGATTGTGTTTCGGTTTTAGTTTTGATCTACCATTGGAGAACTAGTATCCGGCAAATTTAATGCCGAACTAGATCCACTTGGGGGTGGTGTTGCAAACAGATAACCCCCTATAGGGGTGCAACAAATGCAAAACGGGAAACCCATACACAGCAAGGGTTTCGTCGTTTTGCAAAACAAAACCCTTTGCAAAACCATGCAAAACGAAATGCAAAACGACCAAAGCCGCGCCACCAGTACCTTTCCCGTTTTGCAAAGCCCCTTTTGCAAAACCATGCAAAACGAGAAACGAGATCTGGTTTTGCAAGCTATTTGGTTTTGTACAAAACGGGTTTGCAAAACCATGCAAAACGAAATCATGCCAGTTCCTTGGCAATAATAAACTTGTCATTCTTGGATAAACGACTGACTAAAGTGATCAAATAATCCTTACCATCGACCCCATTTACACGTACAGATTCATCCAAAAGGAGCGAATCCATCGCATATCGACGACGAGTATCTGACGACTTACCCCAAACGGCTTGTAAATTGGCCAGCATCACAGGCAGTTCAGTTGATCCCACTGGAATGGTTTCGCAGATGTCTTGGCGATACTGGTTAATCTGCTCTCTTGAATGCTCTGCGCTTCGTTGCTTGGCTTCGTCTACCAGCTCAGTGATGTCGAAAACTTCATGGACGCCTACAGTATCGCCGTTAGATAGTGGGACTGAGACTTGCTTGAACCATGATGCGCCCTCTGGTGGTCCTGAGAAGTTGCCCTTGCCGTGATCTAACCGGACTAAGAACCTTCCCTCATCCTCATAGTTAATCCCCAACTTGTCGGCAGTTTTGGGAGCCATACGAGCCAGGGTAGTCGCTATTCGACATGCGTCTTTAAGAGAAGAGGCGCCACGGCCTGCTTCAACATCACCTGCATGTCCTTCTGAATCGGTCTTAGCACCGCCCTTCTTTGTATGATGTATGATCTCGATAGCCACGTTTGCCTCTTTAGCGATGTGCTTCAGGACATTCGTTACTTGTTGAATTGCGCCGTTGTCGTTCTCTTCGGTGTCGTGCATGGTGATGAACGGGTCGAAGACTATATAGGTGATGCCTTTAGCTTTGGCCTCTTCTATTATCTTCTCAGCGTTCGGGTGCGCGATGACGCCTTCTGGGCCTTCGTGCGCGACGATGTACGGGTTTCCATAGCCGCAGGTAATGAAAAGGTTTTCCTTGAGAGTCTTCCAAGGGATGCCGTGATGCTGAGAGATACCCATGAGACGACGAAGCTGTTCGTCTGTGTCATCCTCGTTATTGATGAGCCAGACTTTGCCCTGCTTGTGTACGGCCTCATTAGTGAGGGGTAGCCCAGTAGCGACAGAGACAGCAGTTACCATAGAAAACATAGACTTCGACACGCCACCTGGTGCGAACATGGCTGTAATGTAGCCTGCGAGTAGACGGTTGCCGATAACCCAGTCTCTTGGTGCTACTGAAAAGTTGTCAGCGTTTAATTCGGGGAGTGTTGACGCTTCAAGTGAGGTGGCTTGCTTTACTGCGACTTGTTGCTTCACCTCTTTAGTGCGGGTTTGCGCGGTAGCGATAACCGTGCGCATTGTGACGACTGCGTCATCTCTTAGTGTAGAGAAGGACTCCCACTTCGATTCAAGTAATTCATGCCCATCCCAAGAAGAGGCGTGTGACGACCAGTCTACCCAGTGCGTTAAGCCATCGTAACCGCCATCGAACTCATGGTGTAACGCTTGGCCAACTAAGAGCCATTCGTCGTAAGGTTCTGGGTCCATGTGAGATAGGTGACGCTTCAACTCTTTGGTCGAGATGCCGGTGGGCTGCTTCATGTTCTCGAAGTTTAGGACGTTGTCCTGATTTGCTGCGGGTTGTTGAAGCGCTGCGCTGGTTGAACTCCGTTCCCACTTTGAGGGTGCGGATTCATCGAAGAAGCTGAACAGCTCAGTGATCTGCTCTGCGCTGATCGTTGGAAGACTATGAACAGGCACTGTATAAGGGCAGGCTTTAGGCCAGCGGTATTCTTGTTGCGTGTCGGGGTGGATGCCATAGGCTACAAGCTGCTGCCCTTTGCCCAGTATTTCAATGCAATTAGTGTTGCCATCTGCATCACTAAACTTTGCCGAGACTGACTTAGACATAGGGGTATCTGTGCGGAAGAGCAGTAAGGCTTTAGGCGCTTTACCGATACGGCCTAACCCTTTACCTATATTCTTATTGCAGTATTTAACAATGGCGTTCGTGACGTGCTTGTCGTATACGTCAATGTCTATAGCCACTACTTCGCCAGTTGTTATACCGATTGAGGCATCAGCGTCCCACGACTTGATTAATTCCTGTGTGGATTTGATTCTTGACCAATTAGATAGTGCTGGTCGCTTGGTTCCCTTGGCCACAGGGATTATGTTATAGCCATTATCATTTAACATTGGGCCGAAGTCGGCCATAAAATCTGTCATCACAGTCTTATCCCCTGAGTGATTAAACGTATAGATCTGGGCGAAGCTCCTGACGGCGAACCCGTCCTTTCAATGCTACTTCTATATGCACCGCGCGTTTTGCTGGGAGTCCGTTCTTCGTCCAGTTGTCTACTGCCTGTCGTGATGGGTTGTCAGGCATCAACCTGGCAAGCGCTGAAATGCCACCAGCTTGTTCAATTGCTAACTGTAATGTTGCGATACTTAGGTTCTTTTGATTAGTGTTCACATCAATTCCTTGATATTAAAAGTTTTGGTGGGTTGTCAACCAAGGATTCTGAGATTGACATAAACTTTTGTCAAGTTAAAGTTACGACTGTCAATTAGGTATCTTCAATTAAAGTTTGACGTTGTCAAGTAAAAGTTGCATACTGAAATTGAGATAGCAAGGAATCATGTTGATAACCTTGGGTGGACAACTATCGTTAGAATGACCTCGGTAAAAGTCCTTATGTATAAATAAGATTGATGGGCAAGCCATCACGCAGGTAACATGTATGTTAGTGATCGAATTGAACAATAATAGAAGCCGAAAGCTGGCATGGATGCGCGAGGAATCTTGGCTGTGGCACTTAGTTCACACCGATACCTATGTAAATACAAAGCCTGTGTTTGGCACTTTAGAAATGTACCGATTTAAACGTCCTACAATTAGCTTAGGGCAGTGGAATCGTCCGATGGGGCCCCCAAATGAATAAGACAAAGACAACTATGGAAACACAACAAGTAAAAGCGCTTGAACCGTATTTACGAGTCAAGTATGTAATGAAAACAAAGGGCATGAATCAATCCCAGTTTGCAGAAGAGATGGGGGTGACTCGTGCTGCGGTCTCCTCTTGGCTGAACCGAGATGCTGAGCGAAGATCGCCAATAGGGGATTCTTCACTATACAGAATGTCTGATATATTAAAAGTAACACCAGAATGGATCATGGGCGATAGCCTAGAGGGCGGGATACCTATAGAGGGCACCATTGCAGATGCCCTAACAACCCCGCAAACCCCCAGCGTCCTCACATTTATGAGTAGCGTTAGGGGGGTCGTCCTCGAAGAGCGGCCTGAGTTTAAGGAAGGGTTTGAGTTCCCTTTCATCACTACACTGGGCCATGACTACGAACCGATAAAGTTTGACTTTGACTTTCTTGGAGACAAGATTGCGCTATGCGTTGACATCTACCGTAATAAAACACCAAGGGTGTTCGAGACGTTGCCCCCACTACTATGGCCCTTGCTTATGGCAAAGCGAATGGACGAAGTTAATGGTAAAGAGAAGCGACGATACCAGCTACTGCTTATCAACCCAACAGCCGAAGCTAAAGAGCGGGAGTGCAGTAAATCATTTGCTCACCAGGCTAGAATGTTAGGTATAGAGGTTGCTATTCGGGATGAGGAGGACGTGAAAAGCATCGCCAACCTAATCATCGATCCGCGATTTGAGGACGGTGAGAAGCGCTGGCCAAAAGAATTACTCGACTATCAAGCGAGCTTTAGAACGACTTAACTGCAATTTTTAATTGCTCAAAACATAACCCGCTCATTGGCGGGTTTTTTTATGCGCAACATTTAATTTACAAATAACTGTTTATTTAGTTGACATGCAATGTCAACCCGACTATATTGTTATTCACCGGCAGGCAATCTGTCGGATTGCAAGCCGGACAAGGGCTTGTATTAAATAGGATAATAGGAGAATGAGATGACAGCTAACCCGCCCATCATTGATCTAACCCCTGTCTCTTATACACATCTGACGCTGCCGACGATCTACTCTGTGTAGA
>OJFK01000104.1_pt1 | contig 26285 bp, 20 predicted proteins | sample 1594101 | NCBI WGS metagenome assembly OJFK01 (sample SAMN05416723, study PRJEB24817) | seawater metagenome | isolation source: Sea water | place: Canada:Atlantic | collected 2013-07
GTGTGGGGGTGTGGGGTAATGGAATTGGGGAAAGGCGGGAAGATCGTTGAGATGGGGATGTCGAGAAAGGTGACATTTTGCAGGGGGATTCGTCCCGCGAGGAAGTTGCGAGTTTCCTTGGTTGAGTTGTTTTGGCAGATGAGGACGGGGCGGCCGTTAAGGCGGGAGAGGCGTGCGGTGGCCTCCTTTTGATACTTGGTGAGCGGGGAACCCCAGGGCTTACGCCATTGTTTAACGCCGTCGAAGTGGTCGTGGGTGACAAAGCCGGACCAGAGCTTGGAGATGTTGTCGTTGTGGAGGCCGAGGTAGCTTACGCCGATGGCTCCGCGGGAGAAGCCGCAGAGGATGATGCGTTTGGGGTCGGCCCCGAATTGCTGGTAGACGCGCGGGACGTTTTTGAGGGCGTAGTCGATGGTGGCTTGGGTATTGCCCCACCAGGTGACTTCGTTTTTGAGGCCATCTTTTGAAATATTGGGGAGGGTGAGCCAGATCGCTTTGCCGCCGGTGAGGCCGAAGCCGAGGGCGGCGTCTTTGACTTCGCCGGTAGAGCCCGATGCGGGGGAGTAGTTACCAGTGAACTCGACGATAAGGGGGTAGGATTTTCCTGCTTCCCAGTTAGAGGGAAGGTAGAGCATGTGGTGGACCTTGGTCCCCTGGTATTCGCAGGGAGTGACGGCGACACGCGTGCCTGCTGCGGGGTATCCGATTGAGTTTGCGGGGAGTTTCAGCGGCTCGGCATGGATCACGAAGGTCGTCAGGAGTAGGTAGAGGATTCGGAGAAGCATGAGAAAAATTCTATGTTATTTTACGTGAAGAATTGCATGAAATTTTTGCCGAAGATATTTCGTGGTTGGATTTTCTTATGATCGTAAGCTCCTTGTTGATTTTCGCCGCCCTTGTGGAAGCGGCTTTGGGTCATGTGCGTGCGCAACTGGAGCCGTTTATGGAGCAACATTGTTATGATTATCACGATGACTTCGATGCAGAGGGAGATTTGAATCTCTTGGATTTGAAATTTCACCCGAAGGATCCGAGGAATTTAGCGATCTGGAAGGACGTTTTTTATCGGGTGGAGGATGGTGAAATGCCGCCGAAGAAGAAAAAGCGACCCGAGGCTGGTAGAATGGCGGCTTTTTTGAAATCGCTGGAGGAGCTGTTGAATGAAGCGGAGAAAGCAGATCTGAGGTTGAATGGTCGGGTTCACTCGCGTCGACTCACGCAGGAGGAATATGAGTATTCCCTGCATGACATTCTCGGTGTCGATATTCCATTGGGAGATTATTTGGCGGCTGAATCTTCCGGAGGTTTTGATAACAAGGCGGACGGGCAGCAATTATCTCATTTTCATCTCGATGGCTATCTTCGTGCGGCCGGAGCCTCGCTCGATGAGGCTTTCAAGCGTGCGCGGGAAGGAGATCAGAAGTTTAAGAAGGACTATTCTCCGGCAGCGTTAACGAAGAACGGGTCGGGGAACTACCGGGGACCGCAACTCTTTTAAGGGAAAGTGGTTTCATGGAAAGCTCAGGTTCAATTTCACGGTCGAATGATCCGCACGAAGGTTCCTGAAGAGGGATGGTATTGAGTGACTGTGAGAGACATCGAAGCGCTCAACCCCGGGTCCGATGAAGTGGTGTGGGGGACTTTGCAGTCAGGATTAGGGTTTTTACATCGCCCTGGGTGAAAGCCCAGCATCCAAGGGCAGTAGCCGCCGCGTCTTGACAATCTCCAAACGGTCAGATCTTGTCGTAACTAAGGACTCCGGCGCCACCTGGATCGACTTCCGCATCGTCGCGGTCCTGCCCGACGGCCAGAAGAACCGCTCCTACGGCTGCATGGGCGGCCTGACGATCGCCGGCAAGGATATCCTCCTTTTTAGCAACATCGAAACTCCGAATGTGGATTTGAGCAATTTAACCAAATTAGGCACTAAAAGATATTTTGTTAACAGTAATAGCTCTATGAAAATTGAGGTTGTTTACCCATTGGAAAAGCGATTACCCCCCTTTCGCTCCGGTCCAAAGGCGGCTTCAAAGCCCTCCCGCTGAAAGCAAATTCCTAGCAAAATCCTCCCCCGTATACTCTGCAGGTTTTCTTCCCAAAGCCCAGCAAGTCTTATCGATTCAATCACTCCTACCAACTTTTCTGGTGAAATTATCAAACGAGAGACGAGCACAGCAAAAAGCCCGGGTGCTCCCGAAAATACGGCGGAGCCGCCTTGAAGGCGACCCCAACGAAATACTTGTCTAGCGCGCACTCTTTTTCGATCCCGAAAAACCCGCGACCTGGAACCGGATCTTTCTAGTTTTTGCGAACGAAGAAGAAGAGCTTATCTTCATCGCCCAGAAGGTCCGATGGAATGATGTAGGTCGTGCTTACGCCCTCGGGCTGAACTTCATCATTGATCTCCAACCAATCTTCCAGCGGAATCGAAAGATCATCAGTTGAAAAAACCGCATAGGTTTTCCCCGGAGAACTTCCAGAGTTCCAAGTCAGTGCGACGTCACCATTTGCAGCGACCGAGATGTCAGTAATCGCAAGTTCCACAGCTCCAGGTGCGCCGCCGAGAGGATTAAATGTTCCGTCAGCGAGTTGCTTCACTTGACCTTCTGATAAGGCCTCATCCCAAACAGCAACGTCGTCAATTAGGCCCTCGAAGAAATTTCCTGCTCCGTCCCAGATACCATCACCACCGATATTAAAGCTCGAGGCGGAGGTGCCTCCAGCCGGGGGCGTATCGTTCTGCCCTGCGATTTCACCATCAATGTAAATGACGCGCCCATTTTCACTGCCGACAATCGCGATGTGAGTCCACTCTTCGGCAGTATCGACCCCTGTGGTGATCGTTCCGCCATCCGACATCCACCAGGTAATGGCGGTATCTGGGCCCATTTCGACGAGGTCATTTTGTCCGAACAGACCAGTCCGCGCGGGTTGAACAACGTCAAACTTTACCCAGCCCGCGACCGCGAACTCTGTGAGACCGTCGAGCAAAGGAGCGTTAGTAGTCACAGAAGAATCAATTCCATCGAACTGGATGGCCTGATCGCCTGCATTCCCCGTGTGGCCTTCAACGAAGATCGCTCCACCATTTACGCTCCCCGGCGTTGTACCGATGAGGTCAGCCGTCTCAAGCGCTCCATCATCGAATGACCAGTAAGCAATTGGGATGGGGAAGGGAGGGAAGCTGTTTTTATCGTATGGATTTGTTGAGGCGGCGATTTCAGTCCCATCGTCTACGCCATCTCCATCAGAGTCGGCGTTGTTCGGGTCAGTCCCCGAGTCTGTTGCGCTGGCAACCACTCCGGTTTTGGTCTCGACTTTGTCGCTTAGTCCGTCTTTGTCGGTGTCCTTCGATCGGGGATTGGTGCCGGTGTCAGACGCGCTCACAAAGGTTCCGGTATTCGTTTCGACGCCGTCCCAAAGTCCGTCATCGTCGGTGTCGTTGTCCCGCGGGTTGGTATTGGCGTTGAATTCGGCGAGGTTGTTCGAACCATCGTTGTCCGGATCCAAAGTAGAATCGTCCACAGTCAGAGCGAGATCGTTCGCTTTTTCCCAGACGTCGGGCATTCCATCGCCATCGGTGTCTGTTGTGGAACGGACAATCTGGAATCCGGCAATACCTGGTTTACCGGAAACGACGTTACCGGTGATCGTAAGGGTTGGCCCGGTCAGGCCCTTAAACACGATGTAGTTGCCTGAATCGAAATTCTCGACGATCTGTCCGAACTCACCATCGAAGGTTGCGACGGTCGCATCTATGATTTCATCGTTCGCGGTGAATGTCGCCTCAGAGCCTCCGTCGGATACGACGTAGAGATAGAGATCGTAGGTCGGGTAGGCGATGTTGCGAACTTCGATTTGAGTGATCACATCATCGCCTCCTGCCCCACTGCCGCGGGGCAGCAGAATACCGTGCATTAAGAGGGCATCGGCAGCGGCAGCGCCTGGTTCCGCCCCAATCGCGCCGGGGCCATTGGTTGCCCATTTTACGCGAAGGATGGACGCGTTTTCAGCATTGTCTACGAGGCTGAGAGGATCTCCGGCACCGCCGGGAGCATTGTTCCAGTTGCTTTGGCCGAAAACGCCCGCAATGCCTGTGACGGAGGAACCAGCACTGATTGCATCGCCTCCCACAAAATTGACACCCAACAGGATATCTCCGACGGCGGCGGGAAAGCTCCCTGATTGCTTGGGATCACTTCCTGCTGCAATCTCTGCCTGATCTTCGAACTGGTCGCCATCCGAATCAGATTTGTTTGGGTCGGTGGTGTGGGTGATTACTTCGGCGCCATCGCTCAGAGTGTCTCCATCGCTGTCTGGATTGAGCGGATCCGTCACGGCTTCCTCATTGTCCTTTAGGCCATCGCCATCGGTGTCGGCCAGTTGGGGATGGGTTCCCATTTCGAACTCTTCGAAGTTGGTTAGGGTATCACCATCCGGATCTTCTCCGCCATCGTTGAGGTTTGGATCCAGGTTGCGAGCGACGCCGCGGTCTGTGCCGGTTTCCCATTCACTTGGAATGTTGTCACCGTCAGGATTCAAGTTGCTCGTCGCATCCAGCCTCACATTGTCGAAGTGGGAACGGGCACCGCTAAAGTCATCTCCAATGAAAATCACAATATTACCAGCGGGAGGTTCGTCGTCGGTGGCGAACTCAACCGTGACATCCGTGAAAGTCAATCCGACAGCATTATTGAGAGCAACTGAATCGGCGGTCACCGCATTCGATTTCAACAGGGAATCGAGGGCGAGTTGGTCATTAGTGTCTATTCCTTTGAGGAATGCGCTCGCACTGGGAGCTTCGTCGAGCACGGTTAGGCCAATCGTCGACATGGAGTCGGATCCAGACTGGCCGGCATTGCGGTAACCCATTCCAACGGTTAGGGTATAAAGCGTGTTCGCCTCATACGGGATGCCCGTATTTTGAAATGCATAGTAGCCATTGGCCATCCCGACGTGCTGGTTGCCCTCGGATTTGAATCCGCCAATGTATTCGATAAAAGCATTTCCGCTGTTTGCGCCCTCCAGGCCGATCCAATCGGGATCATCAAGGTTAATCAAAGTTGGGTCATTAAGGTCATTGGTCCAACCTCCTGCGCCAAGTTCTCGATTCTCGAAGCTGTGATTATTGATGGCAAGCGGGGCCGCCAACGTAACCGTGGTGAGTGCGGCAAGCGCCAGCAGTGGTGAGAGGAGAGCGATTGTAATCGTTCGAGCGTGGGCTATATTCATATCTAAAATAGGGAGTGTAAGTTTGGGCGAATAGTGAATTATTATCCAAATTTTATTGTTTGTTGTTAAGGGGAAATCGGCTGGTGAAAAGGAGTGGTCTTATATTGAGACCTGTTCATGGGGATTTGATGGAGAGGCAATCCTACAGAATGAGTCGCTAGGTCAGCAACTCAATTAGGAAATATATTTTGAGCGGGTGGCAAGATCTCACTCGAGGTATCTGCCCCGGCCCGAGATTCTTGCACGTGCTTTCGCCAAACAAGTGCTAGAATATAGCACTGGAGGAAAGATCCGTTTCAGTGATCAAACAGTCCTAGATCGCATCGTTCTTAAGCAGGCGGGTATCGCAATGGGGCTTCCGTTTCTGGATGCTATGAATCCGGCATTCGGAGCATCGAATCCCACAAAACCGAAGCGCTTCGTGGGTGTTTCTCTCTCGCTGGGTCTGCACAATCCTTTCCTTGTTCCCAAGAATTCCGGAGCATCTTACACCCAACAATGCAGTTCGCTCGCTCGAAGGGATCGATGAATCCTATCACTCGCTGTCTCACCACGGACGGAGCGATGAGAAACTCGATCAGCTTGCGATTGTTGAGCATGCCACGATTGATCGTTGGCTGATTTTTTGAGGAAACTCAAAGGTGCCGATCTCCTTGATGACACGATAGTCATGCTCACCTCTAATCTTGAAAACGCCTCCTTGTACGATAATCGTAACATGCCGGTTCTCTTCGCTGGCGGCGGTTTTAAGCATGGGCAGCATCTGGCGTTCAGTCAGACGAACAACTATCCCTTACCGAACCTTTACCTCTCCATGCTTCAGAATTTGGGGATGGAATCGGAGAGTTTCGCAACCTCGACAAGCACGATGAAGGGATTGGTTTGATCGATGATCAGGTAGGCTTCTAGGAAGTGGTCTGTTTTGCCCAAGTGGCGATGAACTCGGCCGCTTGTTCTGCGTCTGGATTGACCACAGGTAAAGCAGTGGACAAAAATAGCTTAGGCGCGGGGCTTGTCGGCGGGGAGTTCAAGGGCGGTATGGAGGATCTTTCCGTTTTCGTGGCGAGCACGGCGCTTGATACGCGTCTTCGATTCTTAGCCTCGGAGGATATGATTCTCTGGGTTGAGCTAGGTCCCGATCAGATTAAAGAAGTCTAGCGTTGCGTGCTCGAGGGTGGGCTCAAAGTATTTTCCGTTTGCCTGCGCGAAGACGCTGCCGAGGTTCGTTTTTGGTTTTCGAAGGCGGTCGCTGAGCGCTGGTAGGAATCTCACAAGGAAGCGCAAAAGTCGCTTGGCAGAACTTACTTAACCTGCGAGAAAGAAGGAGACATTCCCATGATTTTTTTTTTGCTTTTGGCTGTTTTTGCTTACCCATGTTTGGCCGACGAGGCAAAGCAGGATCGCGCTCCCCGACCCAATATCGTCTACCTGATGGCAGATGACCAAAACACCTATTCATTGGGTTGTTATGGCAATAAGGATGTGCTGACTCCGAACATGGACCAGCTCGGGCGCGACGGGATGATCTTTGATCGGCACTATGTCACCACCGCAATTTGCATGGGGAGTCGGGCGAATGTTTTCACGGGGAGATATGAATATAAGACGGGCTGTAATTTCGTTCACGGCAATCTCAGTCCCGAGCTTTGGGAGAAATCCTACCCAATGAAGCTTCGCGAGGCTGGATACCTGACGGCTTTTGCTGGAAAGTTTGGGATCGTGGTCGACGGAAAGGGGATTTGCGAAAATGACTTCGATCTTTATGGCGGGGCTGAAGGTCAGAGTAATTACAAGACCGCGCAGAATCCCTCGATGAAGGATTACGCCAAGGAGTTTCCCCATTCGACTCTCTCGTATGGGGAATTTGGTCGGGATGTCATCAAAGAGTCGGTCAAACAGGAGAAGCCCTTTTGTCTTTCGATCAGCTTTAAAGCACCGCATCGACCGGCTACTCCTGATCCTAAGTTCGATCACGTTTACAAGGGGAAGACGTTTCTGAAGCCCTCGAATTATGGTCGGAGATACGGGGAACATCTCTCGGCCCAGAGCAAACAGGGGCGTCAGTTTGTCCGTCATTACGAATGGGGATACGACACGAAATATGACGAGGTCATGGCGGTGTACTACCAGCAGATCTACGCCATCGACGTGGCTCTGGGAATGATTCGTAAAGAGCTCAAGGCTCAAGGTGTCAGTGACAATACCGTCATCATTTATACGAGCGACAACGGTTTTATCTGTGGCTCACACGGATACGGATCCAAGGTGCTCCCGATGGAAGAATCTTCCCGGGTGCCGCTCATTATTTTTGATCCGCGGAGTAAGAATTCAGGCCGTCAGATTCGTTGTGGTCAGCTGACGGGAAACATCGACTTCGCTCCCACCATGATAGATCTGGCCGAACTGGAGCCGGTGGAAGGAACAGATGGCAAAAGCCTCCTTCCTCTTTTGAAGAACCCGGAAAAGGGCGGTCACTCCCATTTGGCGCTCATGAATACCTTTCCTCCTGCTCCGACGACGTGCATGAGCATTGTGACTAAGGAATTGAAATACACCTATTGGTGGTATGAAGACGAGGAAATGAAACCTGCAGAGGAATTATTCGACCTCAAAAACGATCCTGAGGAACTGTCTAATCTAGTCGCGCTCGATGATCAGTCGAAAATTTTGGCGACGTTACGCGAAACGTATGATGTGCAACTTGCGCATTGGAAGAAAGAGGTGGTAAGGGGGAAGGGCTATGAGAAATACATTACGCTCTTTGATCGGCATCTTCCGGCTTCCGCCAAGAAAATTGCCGGGGCCAAACCGGCAAAGATTAAGAAAAAAGGAAAAGCAAAATAGGGTCTCTGTTTTTTAGTCAAGCGACGTATCTACGATACGATTTCAATCCAAACACAATCATTCCGAGAATCGAGAAGTGGATTCATTCCTAACTTGGGGAAGTGACATGAACATGCGGAAGAAGTTAGCAGGGAGGAATGAAGCGGCGCTGCCAAGGTCTATTTGATAGGTATACACGATTACGCTTACTGGGATACCTGTGATCAAAAATTGAAGATTCATGAGTGTGGCGGTGTCTTTCACATTAAATTCAAAGGAGGAGACGTAGGTGTCGGAAAAAAACTCTGAGGGCGTAGTTCCCGCTGGGGAGTTCGATGATGGTCGTTTTACCCGGTGCGAAGGTTGCGATGGGGACGGCTTGGATATTCAGTGTAATTTGGCCGTGGTTCGTGACCAATGATGTAGAGTTGAAGGTAGCTGTAGCCCCTAATCGTGTTTGTCGTGGGCGTTGATAACATCCGTGTTGCCAAAAGAACTTTTCCCAATCGTCTGGAAGAAGGCTGTCGTCAGTGTCGCTATCCGCGGTAGTTGGGACGAACAGGACATTGATCGAGAGAAGTTCCATGGCGACGTAACCCACAGGGCCAGTGGCATAGGGATAAACGGTGATCGAAAAGCGGGTGCCTAGTGAGAGGCCCAGAGCTTGATCGAGAGAGAGGGGGTCACCATCGGTTTCGTAAAGCGCGACATAGCTTAAATTGCCGGTGTGAATGTAGGCCTATTTTTTACTTAGGTTGACAGGTAGCGCCACTTCGATGAATAGGAAATTGTTAGGTGGCTGCTGTAGAGTTCCCATTCATAGCCTGCAGCGCCATCGCGGAAGTGGATTTCATAAAGGTCGACGTCCGTTTCTTGGGGCTTGGTTAGGGTGCCCGATTGGGAACTGGGGAGAGAAATTTGAAAATTGAGCACGAAGAGTGAGATTTGAAGGATCGTGGCTTCCTTCTCCGCCTTCCGGCTAAGGCGGACGAGACGGTGGACTTAGGGAGATGTTAGTCGAACCACTCGTCGTCCGGATCAAAGGTAGGAATGGCGGTATTAATGATCTTCATTTTGCCTACGGCGCGATGGCGGCAGCCGGGCTTGATCATGATGGTGGTCATCGGTTTGACGGGGAGGAGCTCGCCATCGAGTTCGATGAAGGCCTCGCCTTCGGTTTCGAGGATGAGGTAAATCTCGGTGAAGGTTTTGTGGTAGTGGGTCCGCGCATCCTCGGAAATTTCTACGTAGTGGGTCGAGGCGGTGGAGTTGTTGGGCTGGACAAAAGCCCGCTTGGACATGCCGCAGGGGCAGGGCACTGCTTCAATATCATCGAAATGCGTGAGCAAGTAATTCTTCACGAACAAGATTGTGGCATTGAGATCGAGAGATGAGGAGGGCGAAATGGGGATCTCAAATTCGTTTGGAATGCTGGGCCCAAATCATGCTCAGGACGACGAGGGCGCCGCCGACAAAGAGTCCCCAGCCAGCGGATTCTCCTTCGAGGAAGAGAAGAGCCTCTAAGACTCCGCAGATCGGAATCAGAAAGCGATAGCTCGCAAGGAGAGTCACTGGGAAAATGGAGCTGAGATGGTTCCAGATGCTGAAGGCGGCGGCGGAGACAAAAGCGAGCCAGAGCGTGCTTCCGATGACGGGGCTGCTAAACATTTCCTGAAATGACCCAATGGCTTGGAAGCCGACGAGTATGAGAGAAACCCCTCCGGCGAAGAGGGAGATGCCGGTGGCATTAATCGACGACATTGTCGGCTTGATCCGTTGGAAGAGGAGGAGGGCAAGCGCGCCGCTGGCGGTGGCGCACAGCATGAAGATTGCCCCAAGCAGGGGATTACCCGCTCCGGCACCGGGGGCATAGACCGCAATGGTGACGCCCGTTCCTCCGATGACGAGGCCGAGCCATTGCATCGCACTTGGCCAAGGGCTCTTCTGAATGAGTGGGCTCATGAGCATCCACCAAAAACTGCCGGTGGCGACGAGCAAAGCGGCCAAGCTTGCGCTGGAAGCTGCGACTGCTTGGTAGAAGAAAATATATTGGATGAACGTTTGGGTGAGGGCGAATCCGAGAAGGAGTTTCCTGGGGGTAACTCGAAGTTCTGCGGAGATATTTTTTCCAAAGAGCAAAAGTCCAAATCCTGATACTGAAAAACGGACACCGGCGAAGAGAAGGATCATCGGGAGGGTTCGCTCTAAGCCCTGTAAATCCCAGTGAGCGTAGACGTTCTTGATCGCTGGAAAGGCGCTTCCCCAAAGTAGCGCGCAGAGAAGCGCGGGAGGGAAAGGGTGGCGGAAGAGGAGCACGTAAGAGTCATCTTCTTGAAGTCAGAGAATTAAAAGAGAATTCAGCTGGCTTGGATTTTTCTTGGAATCGCTTTGATGCTTGACTGAAAAATAAAATGAACAATAGGTTTCCCGAAGCCTGTAAAGTGGGAAATGGGGGGATTCATCCAGACCCCGCTCCGCGTGGCTGCTGATTCTTACTATTCTGCTATGAAAATGAAGTCGCTCCGCCTTTTCTTCAGCTTTCTCATTAATACCGGAGTAGTAGACGCTGAGATCCCCGCGAAGAAGGAAGTCTTCACGGTGCAAACGTTCGGCGGATCAAACCCGAAAAACTACGTCTCAAATAACTTTATTTTTTCGGCGCTCCCATACTACCGTGAACTTCCCGAAGGAAGCTCCACGCCGTGGGCAAAGTATCAGCACGAGCAAAGAGGAGTCATCGTCACAAGCGACAAGCGAGTATTCTACTTCTCTACGCAAGACCCCGCGTATATTTCGATCACTGATCAAGAGAACCGCAGTTATGCGCTGCATCTGACAAGGGCTCCGAAGAAGATTACGAGTATTCCTAAGGTAGAAGGCATGGGGCTCAAACTTCCCCTGATTCAAGAGAATGTGTTTTGTGCTTCCAGTTTTCCATGGAACACAACCGAGCACATGAAATCCATGTGGATGGAGAGTTCTGTAGAGCCAGTCACTCCAGCACAGTTTGTGGAATCGCTGATCGAATGGCGCAGATTGACTGCTGACGATGTTCCACAGCACGCATTTTTTTTACATTCAAATGAAGGGCTGGTGATTTTTCCTTCTTCTTTCACCGAAAACAAAAACCAACCATTAAACGGGGTTGTCGTGCTCAACGATGGTGCCGTAATGAAGTATTTCACAAGGGCAGTAGACGCTGTGGCTATCGACGAGGTTTACTATATTCGAACAAAAAAGGTAGAACAAGTTAAGGATTGATTGATGGAGCGCGGAGGGTCCTTCAATTAATTCGTTGTTGGAGGGAGCTGCGGGTGAGGCCCTAGATGTCGCTGAACCAGGCGATTCCCGCCTTATACGATTTCCTTTTGATGCCTCTTCGCTCTTGATGTTCAGAAAAGGCCGCGAGGGAGGGGCGTAGCCCTAAGGAAGGCTGAAAAATGTGGAGGCCGACTCTCAGGGGGATCTCATTGAGGGGTGATGCTAGTAAAAGTGATCATTTGTTACGATTTTCTTTGGACTTCATATGAGGTGACCGCAGTTCGTTGGATCGCTGCGCTCTTGGTTTTTGGGCGGGGTCTTGCTTTTTTTGGGATGTGGGGCTCGCTAGGGATGGAGTGCGGAGGCGCGGAAGATGCCGAAGGGCTGCACTTTGTTTCGATGCCAGGTGAGGATTTTCTTGAACTGGCCACTGGCAGTGGGGAAGCTGGTGGTGATGACGGGTTCAAGGAAGAAGGTGTTTGTGGGTGATTGCCCTAGGTTAGGGGGAGAGTATGGAAGAGAAAAGCGGTGAACCAGCGTAGTATTACGAGAATCTCTCACGGAGATCTTGGGAGGGCGATGTCACACATTTTCAATTTCGAATTCTTGCTCTCTCGTATTTTTTTGACATTCTAATTGGTCAACTTTTCTAAGTTCCTTTTTTTGATGATGAAATCATTTCGCCTCCTTCGTATTGCCTTGCCTCTCTTGGTCGTTTCCTTGATTTGGTTGAGGCAGAATTCGATTGGGCCGGAATTAGGCCAGTTGGAAAATCCCAAGCGGATCGAGCAAGTGAGGAAGAGCGGGCCGGATGCTTCAGCGGTGATCCTTTCGGAGGTGCCTGGGGAATTTGGGGCTTGGTTGGAGAACTACCGGATTGTCGGGAACTCGGTTGATTTGGAAAAGGGAGTGTCTCTTGCGCGGAAGCGGCGAGCGGTTTTGAAGCGGATGATCGCGGTAGATCCGGAACGGGCGTTGACGTTGGCGATTTCGACCAAGGGACGGGATGGTTTGCCGGAAGAGATTGTCGAGTTGCTGGAGACGCCGGTCTCGACGGCGGGTGAGTTTGAGCGGGTGGTTAGTTGCTATTTGGGTGGAATTGAGCGCCCGGCTGATTCTCCGACGGAGGAGCGGTTTGTGAGTTTTGATAAGAAGCGCTATCGGGCATTTACTTATGGCCGTCGGTCCGAGTTGCAGACGAAGGATCGAATTTCGCTTCATGGAATTTCGATTGATGATGTGGTCGCCTTTTCGCCGGATCCGGTGAAGAGGATTTCAGGAGTGAATGATTTGTTAGTGGAGGCTTTTGGTGAGGAGAAGCGATTCGTGAATGAGGATGATCTCGATCACTTTGTCGCGATGTTGGTGTCGGATGAAGATACGGCGGGGCCCAGTGAAAATGCTCAAGTGGCAGAGAGCCCATGGACGGAGGGAAATAAGCGCATCCTTTATCTCCGCGTTCGGTTTTTGGATGATGATCCAACTTACGAACCGGTGACACTGGCGACGGCGCAGAGCCATCAAGATGATGTTGCGGAGCACTATCGCATCGCGTCTTATGGAAAGCTGAATGTGACGACGGTTTTTCCGGACATGATTACGCTGACCGAAAACAAGTCGGAGTATGTCGGGCAGGGTTTGGGAAAGATGATGAACGAGGCGCGGGCTGCCGCGATAGTGATGGGTAATGACGAGGGGATGGACTGGAACTACAGCAACTTTGACCTCTATACCATTATCTCGGCTGGTGGGATCGGTCCCTACGCTGGGATTGCGCAAGTGGGTGGTCGTCAGAGTCACCATCAACGCGGCTATACTTCACTCCGCACTTCGGGGCACGAGTTCGGCCATAATCTGGGATTATCCCATGCCTATTTCAACTACACGAGCGATCTCAATCCCCGCGGGTCGACTCCCACCAATGGTCTTGGTCGCGTCGAATACGGGCATCGGTTTAGTGGGATGAGTGGGCAGAGTGGGAGTGACATGGACAACCCAACGCTTCCTCATTTTACGGTACATGAAAAGTGGCGGCTGGATTGGATTACGGAGAGCGACTTTACCGAGATCACGAACAGCGCTCAAAACGGGACCTACCGGCTCTTCCAAAACGATGATGAGAATGCCACGGGCTTGCGCGCGCTGCGGCTGCCATCGGGCGGTGCGCTTTCAAGATATTGGCTGAGTTATCGAACGGCCTGGCGTCAGCCTAATCGGAGTTCGGATAACGATTATCTTTTGAATGGGATCCTTTTCAACTGGACGGGGAGTGGGGGCGGTTCGAGTACCTTGCTGGATATGACACCCTACTCGGATCAGGGGTCGACGGGGGGGGCAGCCTCGACTCGTGACAATAGCGATAAGTGGGATGCGCCCCTTTTGATCGGTCGGACTTACACCGATACGGAGAGTAAGGTGAGTATTACTCCAATGGCTCGAGGAGGTTCTGCGCCCGATGAATACATTGACCTTTTCGTGCACCTCGCAACTGGGAGCGAAGTTAATTTGGTGGAGGACGACGATGGGTGTCGAGCTATTATCCCGGATGCAACGACTGCGACGGGGGTGGACTGGACTGCGATTGGATTTGATGATAGCACGTGGCCGCTGTCGGGGCTCTTGGGAGTGGGTTACGATACGAGGTCTGACTACAATCCTTACTTTGGGGTCGATGTGATCGCGATGAGATCGAGTGACGAGTCGTGCTATATTCGTGTTCCTTTTACGATCGACGGGGGGATTGATCTTGCTGATGTTGAATCGCTGACATTAAAAATGCGCTACGATGATGGCTTTGTGGCCTATCTTAATGGGGTGAAAATTGCCGAGGATCGCGCTCCGGTGTCGCCGGTCTGGAACTCGGGGGCGACGTCCAGTCACGATGATGACGATGCGGTGGGCTTTGTGGATTTTTCGGCTAACGCCGGATTGGAAGTGCTGGTGGCGGGAACGAATGTTCTTTCGATCCACGGGTTGAACAACGGGTCAGGGAGTTCTGATTTTCTGATGCAGCCTGTTCTCACTGCAACTCTCGCCACTCCTGTAAATGGTGGGCCGACAATCTCGCTTGCGGCGGATACCTTGGTAGCGGCGGTGAATCAAGATGTCACTTTGACTGCGACTGCGAGCGATCCGGAAGACGATGTCTTGGCCTACGCGTGGGACTTTGACATCGGTGATGCCTATGCGCCGGAAGGACAGAACGAAGCGGTGGCGGTGCGTCGCTGGAGTAGTCCTGGACTTTATGTGGTGACCGTCACGGTTTCGGATCGCAAGGGTGGGATGGCGCGTGAGCGGGTGTTGGTAAAGGTGGGGGATCCATCCAATGAGGGAGTGATCCGAGGGAGAGTTTTACAAGGTGGTCAACCAGTGGCGGGAGCGCGGGTCTTTGTGGAAGGAAGCGACCGTCAGAGTATCACGCTGGAGGATGGTAGCTATTTCATGAGCGGGCTTTCCACTTCGTCGAGTACGGTGCTCGGAGCGATGTTTGATGGAGATGTTTTTCGGTCAATCGTGACGATGCCGCTTATTCCAGCTCCCGAACTCAGCGGGGTAGACTTCTATGGTCATGCGCCCGCCCCTGCAGAAGCACCAGTGCAAGTGATGACTTTATCGCCTCACACCGCGTCCGTGGACACGGCTTCGATGGTGCAGTTTGTGAGCCAAGTTTGGAATAATGCGATTGCTGAAGATCTGCTCATTCCTTTTGGAGACACTTGGCGCTATCTCGATACGGGAGTTGATCCTGGTGCGACCTGGAATACGACGGGTTTTGAAGACGGTGACTGGTTGTCTGGACTCGCAGAGTTGGGCTATGGCGATTCACAAGCGACGGTGGTGAGCTTTGGCGGGGATTCTCGTAATCGGCATATCACGACGTGGTTTCGCCGTAAGTTTAACGCGGCGAATGTCGGTGATGTTTCGCGGCTTAAGTTATCGGTGAAGCGTGACGATGGCGTGCGCGTTTTTTTGAATGGCACTGAGATTGCCCGGGATAATCTGACGACCGGAACGGTGAGTGCGGGGACGAAGGCCTCGAACATTGTTTCCTCTGCGAACGAAGGGATTTTAATTCGATTCAATATCGATCCCGGTTTGTTGGTTGAGGGTGATAATATTCTCGCGGCGGAGATTCATCAGGAGGATGACGACAGCGGTGACTTGAGTTTCGATCTTGAACTGAGTGCGGCGCGGAGCCTTTCGATGGTGTCCTCGACCTGGGCGGTGAATCCGGCTGGTGCGAGTATTTCCATTGATGGTGTTTTTACCGCAAGCTCTCCCGGGAGTTATACGGTGATGGCCATGTCTGGAGCCTTGAGCGCGGAAGCGACGATCTCGGTCGCTACGGATAACGTGGTGACAATTGCCGCGCTTGATGAGTTTCTCTGGGAAAATGGAGCAGGGACTTCGACGCTTCAGGTGGCCCGCGTTGGGTCGACGGCTGCTGAGATGATCGTGCCTCTTTCGGTTGCGGGAGATGCCACTAGCGGGACTGATTTTTCAGGTGTGCCTTCTAGTGTGACGATTCCGGTGGGGCAGACTACGGCGGAGTTTGTCGTGACAGTTTTGGATGATACAGACTTGGAGGGGCGCGAGCTGGTTTCTGTGACTCCGGTGTCGGGTGGGGTGTTCGAGGTGGGTTCACCGGCGTTGGCGTTGGTGACGATCATCGATGATGAGAATACGCAGTTAGAGTTTCCAGAAGCTGGGCCGGATACGGAAGTCACTCTCAAGGAGTCTCTCGCTCTTGCGGCGAGCACTTTTCAACAAGAGGCATTCGTGATGGCGGGTGACTATTGGAAGTACGCTGATAATGGCGTTGAACCTGCGGTGGGTTGGCGTGGGCTGCCGTTTGATGATGGGAGTTGGAGTGATGGATTGGCGAAATTTGGGTATGGCGATGGTGACGAAACGACTACGCTAAACTTTGGTGGAACGTCATCCGATAGGCACATCACAACCTACTTTCGGAGGAGGTTTTATCTCGATGATCCGCTGGACTACTCCGGATTGATGGCGAGTGTCTTGGTAGATGACGGAGCAGTAATTTACCTCAATGGGGTGGAGGTGCAGCGCGTGAATATGCCCTCGGGTGCGATTGCGTTCTCCACTCGTGCCAATGGGGCGGTCGGTGGTGGTAATGAAGAGACTTTCTTTGATTGGGTACTAGATTCGGCCGATTTGGTGGCGGGCGAGAACATCATCGTCGTTGAAATTCACCAAAGTTCTTCGAGTAGTTCTGATCTTGGCTTTGACCTGACCCTGTCAGGAACTCTTGCAAATCCGCCTTTATCGGGAGGGGTGGTTTGGCGTCAGCAATCGGGTCCGGGGACGGCGACGTTTTCCGATGGAGCGAGTCCGACTTCTTCGGTGACCTTTGATCAGGCGGGGCTGTATGTTTTGGAAATGGAGGCCTTGGATTCCGGGATGGTAGACGAGGTTGTCATCACGGTTAACCCGGGGCAGAGTTATCTCCAGTGGATCGCAGGATATTCGCTTGATGACAGTGGGCCGCTGGTAGATTCTGATCAGGATGGTTTGGTTCATCTTGTGGAATACGCACTCGGTGGAAATCCTTCCGGAGTGCAGAGAAGTGTCCGTCCTACTCTTGTGGAGGCAGCGGGAGCTCCGGGTGATCTTCTCTTTTCTTATCGTCGGCTTCGGGAACTCAATTCGGGTGACGGCAGCGGGAACACCGGAGACGGTTATTCCATTTATGGTATCAATTATACCGTTCAGGCGACTACGGTTTTGGCGAGCTGGGCTTCTGCCTCAAGTATACTTGCAATGCAAGTTGAGGGTGTTCCGATTGACAACGGTGACGGGACGGAAACGGTGACCTTGCGTATGACTCTGCCTAATGCTGCTGATGATCGATGGTTTTTGCGATTACAGATTGAGGCAGATTGAGCGCTGCGGTGACCTGAACCGCGCAGGCTTCGTCTCTGGGCTGGCGCTAGTCGCCGCGGTTGAGTAGGCTCTTGATTGGACAGCGATGAGGTCTTCGATGAGTTCATCCTTGTCGAATCCGGTAGTGGGAGTAGCGCTGATGTTGCTGACTTTGTCGGCGCCGGAGCCTTTGGAGATGAGGCCGTGGAACTTGAAGCGGAAGATGTCGCTATCGGAGGCAAAATCGTTTTCGGCTGCGTTATCAAGAATGGTGTCATAGTACGATCTCAAAGTGATCGATGACTTCTTTGTGCGATTCGCCTTGATTCCCTTTGAGAGCATGTGGGCTCCGTTGAGCTGACTTTGTGCTAAGAGTAATTTTTGGCATCTTCCCTGCTACGTATATTTTCGTGGTTCAAATGAATCACGATCATCATGATTGAATTACCCGATTTACGACAGGTACGCTCACTGGTGGCAGTAGCTGAAACGGAAAGTTTCACCAAGGCCGCCGAGCGCTTGAATGTGACCCAATCGGCGGTGAGTCATTCGATTCGGGCGCTCGAGACGCAACTAGAAACTACTTTGATCGAGCGAAGCGGGAAGCGGTTGGCTCTTTCCCAGGAGGGGATGGTCTTGTTACGGAGGTTCAAGCTTGCGCTCAAACAACTTGAGTCTGCCGGGGAAGAATTAGCGCTGCTTAAGCGCTGGGGGCAGGGGCGATTACGGGTGGGTGCCACGCACACCTTGTGTCACTACCTTTTGCCCGATGTTCTTCGTGAATTTCGGAAGCTTTATCCCCGCTGTGAGATTCATCTTGATTCGGGAGATACCTCGCAGCTCGTTGATCTTCTGGATCATGCCGAAATCGATTTGGCTCTTGGGATTGGCGGCCGGTGTCCGAGTTGGGCTCGTTTTGAGGGGATTTTTCGCGATGAGATGGTGTTTGTTTTTTCTCCGGAGCACGAATGGGCGCAGCTCAAGGAGATCGATATGGAGGCGATGGAGGGGCAGTCGTTTTTAGTCTATGCGAAAGCAAGTGAGACGTATCGGCTGTTGAAGGAATCCTTTGAAAAAGCTGGAGGGCGTCTCCGTTCGGGCCTCAGTTTGGGAGATATGGGCGCGATTATGGAGATGGCCAAAGTTGGCATTGGCGTGGGAATCGTCGCTCCGTGGGTGGCTCGCAAAGAGATCGAGAAGGGTGAATTGATTTCGATGCCTCTCGGAGAGGTCAAACGTGCGCGCGATTGGGGAGTCATTTGTCACGAGTCGAGGCATCTTAGTATGGTTGAAGAGGATTTTTTAAGGATTTGTCGAAAAGTGACCGGGGAGTTTCCCGATGTGGTGAGTCTTTCGCGGAGCTAGGTGAGATCGAGATTGTCGCAGCTTTCCGGAAGAGGCAGGCTCGCGACGTTATGAAGATCTCTCGCATTGAGCTTTCCTTTATCCCGGTAGTGACCCGGGTTCCGCTGAAGTTTGGCAATCAAACGCTTACCGAAGTGAACTGTGCCCGTGTGGCGGTTCATGCAACGGATTCTGATGGGAAGAAGGCGATAGGATGGGCTGAAACACCATTGAGCGTGGCTTGGGTTTGGCCGTCGGAGTTGGGGTATTTGGAACGGGAGGAACGATTGCAGGCTTTTTGCGAAGTTCTGCGTGGGGATCTGGAAGAGGGCGGCATCGAGGGGCATCCGATGGTGATCGGGCATGACTACATTGAGAAGCGGCTGCATGATCGCCTTGCTGAAGAAGGTGAGGGACGCGGTGAGGAGGAAAAAATGCCGCACCTTGCGGCGCTGGTGTGTCTGTCGGCCTTCGACTTGGCTCTTTATGACGCCTTTGGAAAGCTGCATGGGGTTGGCGCTTTTGAATGTCTGAGCAAGGAGTGGCTGGGAGAAAATGACTTGAGTCATTTCCTGGAGCCGGCGGATTCATTTGTGGGGAAGTATCCTGCTGATTACCTTGTCGCGCCGGAAATGACGCTTTTAGTTTGGCACTTGGTGGGTGGGCTTGATCCTCTCGATGAGAGCGAACTTACGGGCGCGGAACCGGATGACGGGTATCCTGTTTTGCTGCGGGATTGGATTCGGAGGGACGGACTGGATTGTCTCAAGATCAAGTTGCGGGGGAATGACTTGGAGTGGGATTACGAGCGGCTTGTTGCGATTGGGAAGATTTCGCTGGAAGAAGGGGTGACGAATCTAACGACGGACTTTAACTGCATGGTGACGGATCCCGCTTACGTGAATGAAATTTTGGATCGGCTGAAGGAGGGGTATTCTACGATTTGGGATCGGATCGTTTATGTGGAGCAGCCGTTTCCCTATGATTTAGAAGCGAACCAGATTGATGTGCATTCGGTGAGTGAGCGAAAACCTCTCTTTATGGATGAGAGCGCGCATGACTGGCGGTTTGTGCGGTTGGGTCGGGAGCTTGGTTGGACGAGTGTGGCGCTGAAGACCTGTAAGACGATGACGGGAGCGTTGCTGAGTCTTTGTTGGGCGAAGGAGCATGGGATGACGCTGATGGTGCAGGATTTGACGAATCCGAGGTTAGCTCAGGTTCCGCATGTTCTGCTCGCTGCTTATGCGGGGACGATCTGTGGGGTGGAGAGCAATGCGATGCAGTTTTATCCCGAGGCGTCGAAGGAGTTTTTGAAGGTGCATCCGGGGCTTTACCGGAGACGGGATGGGGTGCTTGATTTATCGACGCTGAGTGGGGCGGGGTTTGGGTATGCGGGGGTTGAGGCAATTTGAACGTCCAACATTGAACGTTCAAGTTTTAGGAGAGGGGATCGTTTTTCGCTCATGAGGTTATCAGGGGTGGAAATACCAAAGTGGGGAGAGTTTGGATGATGAATAGAGAATGGTGAAACTTTGGAATGTGTGGTGTTGGGGGGACCTGTGGGTGTTATACCAAACCAAACTAAGGTTTGGACTTTTTCTATTAGCTGTTAGGATTCACTCATGCCTGGAAGAAAACTTCAGCTCGGAGTGCCTGCGGTCGCCGCGATCATTGATGAGCTTTTTAACAAAGAGAAACATCCCAAGATTAAGGATCGATTCCGAATCATTCGCTTAACGGCCAGTGGAAAATATTTAGCTCAAGAAATTGCCGACATTTGTGGCTGTTCACGGGCCACCGTCTTTAATCATGTGAAAGCTGTTCGTGAAGGTGGCCTAGATGCTATTTCCTCAATTAATGGTGGTGGGCGCGCAGAGGGATGGCGTAAGGGGATCAGCGACGAAGTGTCCAAAGAGTTCCAAAGAAAATTATTCAATCACGAGTTTATAACTCTCCAAGATGCCAGGCGTTGGCTTTTCGAAAGTCACCAAATCGAGGTGAGCTATAACCGGATTTGGTATTGGGCAAAAAAGCTGGGTGGAGTGCTCAAGGTGCCGCGACCGAGTCACTCCAAAAAAGATCCAGCGGCCAGTGACTTTTTTAAGAAAGATCTCACCTCCAAGCTTGAAGGGCTTGATTTACCGAAGCAAAGTAGGGCGAAAATCTGGGTGATGGACGAAGCCCGTTTTGGACTTCACACGATGCTGAGAAGAGTTTGGTCAGAGCGCGGAGTCCGCCCGGTAGTGACCCATCAGATGAAATACGAGTGGGATTACCTTTATGGCTCTCTCGAGGTGACGACCGGTGAATCCCACTTTTGCCAAATTCCGGGAGTGAATCTTGAGTGGCATCAAAAGTATCTCGAAGACCTCTCCGCAAGCGACCCTGATGCGATCCATATCGTCATTCAAGACGGAGCAGGTTTTCATTTAAGGAACGGAGATGAACGTGTTCCAAGCAACGTCCGCCTCATTGAACTTCCGCCTTATAGCCCCGAACTTAATCCATGCGAGCAGCTTTGGGATCTGGTGAAAGACGCAATGGGAAACACCGTTTATCAAACAGTGGAAGATCTGAGAAAAGCAATGACGAAAGTCCTGAAGACCTGGTGGCAAACGCCAGCGAAAGTCATCTCGTTAATTGGTCGCCCATGGCTGCGTGATCAAGCAAACGCTTCGTAGAAAGCCTGGAAGTCTAAATCTTATTTTGTTTTGGTATTAGTTGATCGCCATATGACGGTGATTCTCAATGGCGAAAAAGTCATCGATAACCAACCGGTCCATGGCCTGCCCGGGGGCGCTCCCATCACGGATCCCACGCAGCCGGGGCCAATCCATCTACAGGGCGATCACCCCAGTGTGGCGTATCGCAATATTTACTTGGCTCCGGTGATCATAGAGCAGAGATAGCTTACTTGTCCTTCAGCTCGCGGACCCAGATATTGCGGAAGCGGACGGGGTTTCCGTGATCCTGCATTGAAATGGGGAGCTTGTCAGCGTGGGCCTTGTATTCGGAGGCGGCATTGGGGCCGCGCCATCCGGTTCCGCCGCTGAGACCGATGTGGTCTTGGATTAAGACACCGTTGTGGAGAATCGTGAAGGTCGCGCGACGAGTCACCTTGCCGTCCTTATCAAAGAGTGGACGATGAAAAATGATATCGTAGCTCTGCCATTCCCCGGCCTTGCGGGAGGCATTGACAAGAGGCTTTGAGCGGCCGTAAAGAGCTCCAGCTTGGCCGTCGGCGTAGGTTTGGTTATCGTAGCTATCGAGCACTTGCACTTCGTAGGTTCCCATCAGGAAGACCCCGCTATTGCCGCGTCCCTGACCGTTGCCTTGCACCTTAGCGGGGGAAGCCCATTCGATGTGTAGCTGGCAGGATCCAAATTTAGCCTTGGACTGGACATAGCCTGCTCCGCGCACCGACTCCATCGCTCCATCAACGACGTTCCACTTACTCACGCCGCCCTGGGTGTCGGTCCAATTTTTACTAAAGGATTTTGTGGTTCCATCGAAGAGGACGACGGCATCGGACGGAGGAGCCGCGGGCTTGTCCCCGGGAGTGACTACTGGAGGGAGCGGCTGCTTCGTGGTATCCGTCTCGTGGACTTTTACGCCGTCGATATACATGTAGAGGGATTCATTGCCCTTCGCATCCTTCTTCTTTTCGACGGTGATGACTGGCTTGCTCATATCTTCCTCGCCCAAAGAGAGATGCGCCGAAAGCAGGCTGGTGAAAGTGAAAATCGAAGCGAAAAAACGAAGGGATCGAGAAAGTGGTTTCTGCATGACACGCAGTCTAATCTTTTGTCTTCGGATGGGTCAACGCTCGAAGCATCTGCGGAAACTCTGGCTACTGAATGAGGAACTCCTGGGGTCAAAAAAATCACCATTGAAGGACTGCTTTCTGAACCCTGGAAATCATGACTGAGGGGCCTTTATCCGCAGATTAAGTGATGTGTCGCCCGAGCTTGAGCGGCCATTACAAACCGCTTTGCGCCCTCGCGTATCTCATCAACCCACCCGGCTTCTATCAACAAGGAAGGCCCGCTAAATCCTGAAGAAAGTCTCTTTTTTATAGAGAAACCGACAGAGCAGCAGCACCAGAGCCATTCCCGCCAGCGCAATTAACAAGGCACCCAGCCCCGGCACTATTCCATCGATCCACCCCGATAGGGGGCCGCCCAGAACCCGCGTCGCAATCTCGTTGAAGTCCACCACGCTGCTCAGTAAATAAATCATGATGGGATTCATCCCAATCCAGACAAAGGGCATCGCCCAGCCTTTGAATCCAATCCAATCCACCACCATATAAAACACCCCAAGAACGACTAAACTCCAACCACCCGCCAGCAGCACAAAGCTCGAAGTCCAGAGATTCTTGATCACCGGAAAGTGCTCCCCCCAATAATTTCCCAGGAAAACTAAAACCGCCCCCGCTACCAAAAGAAAACCGCACTTCTTCGCCCGCGTCAGCGTCTCGCCCTTCAAAAGAATCCCCGCAAAGACACCCAGCAAACACGTCGCAATCGCCGGGAGCGTCGAAAGAATCCCCTCCGGATCATGCGTCACTTTCCACTTAAAGAAGGGCAGATATTCGGAATCAAACCAGTCCGCAAGATTCTTCCCCTCCGCAAAACTTACCGTATCCTGCCCCGGCGCCACCACAAAACTGAGCAAAGCCCAATACCCCGCCAGTAAGGTCAAAAACGCCGCCGCCAGACCCCGTAACGGCACATGCAAAAATAACAACCCCGTCACCAAATAACAAATCCCGATCCTTTGCAGCACCCCCAGCAGCCGCACCCCTTCATGCATCTCCGCATCATACCAGCCTTTCGAAATTCCCCCGTAAAAAATGATCCCGATCAACCAAAGCAAGAGCCCTCTTTTGATCACTCGCCGCGTCGCACCCCTCCGATCCCCGGGCGCCGCCAGCTTGCTCAGAGAAAACACCAGCGACGTCCCAACGATAAAAATAAAGGACGGAAAAATCAGATCATAAAACCGAAAACCCTCCCACTCCACATGCGTCAACTGCAAGACCACTGTATCCAGCGCCGACGACTCCCCCCAGTTTAACCCTGCCAGCGCATGCGCAATCGCCTCGCCCCCCACGATCCAAAACATGACAAACCCCCGAAAAACATCCAACGAAAACAATCTCGAAGGAGCTAACTCAGGCTCGGGCGCAGATTCAGGGCTATCGGACATTCTTAAACCCTAGTCATTTAAGCTCACAATGACAAAGCCTCCTTTTCACGCATCTTCAGCACAACCTACAATTACGCTGTCAGTGGAGAATTTGCAGTTTCCGGGACCGACCTTTGGATTGCCTACACAAACGCCCCGATCGATAGCTCACTCAAGCACTACTCCATCACTACTCCATCACTAATACCCTAGCCGAACTCGGACTCGGTGGGAGCACCCTTTACGTGAATAGTGAAAATGCCTCGGGCGGCTCCGGTCAAATCACCGATCAAGTCATGGGAACACACCATGCTGAACCCTGGCTCATATGAAAGCGATATTACCACGGCCCTCGCCTTGATTCCAGGCTCCACCCCCGCCCCCGAGCCTTCCTCGTCGTCCCTCCTGCTCGTCTCGTTCCTTCTGATCAGACGACGACGCTGATCCTCCCGGCTCGGGAGTTTCGCATTCTCGTTCTGAAATCTTTGCAGCGAGAGTAGGGGTTTCTCCGCTGATCTGGAGCCGATCATCCATAGAAGCCCTCTGGGCGTAGGAGGAATCCCGTTAACCAAATCTGCGTCCATCGGCGTAATCTGCGGATAGAGTTTTCCTCACCCAAGCCTCTCTCCTTGATCCAGATGTTGCTCCTTCCTGACGTAGCAATCAGATCAGTGCGAGCGTCTCGGTCTAGATGAGGAAATCCTTGTAGTTTTCCTGTTTGGCGACGAAATAGGCAGTGATTTTCATATCGTCGTGTGTCCTCCAATATTTGCCGGTGTTTTGAACACTTACCGTCATCCACATGGGCGAAATGGCCGATGTTCATACCCGACATCAACACGAGAAATCTTCTCCTGAGACAAACGTGACTATACATCACGCTGAATGCATCCTCCAAATTCCACTCTCGGCATTCCCCTCCACCCAGCTACAATCCGCCTCAATCATCCCTTCCATGAACTCTCCCAAACTCCTTCTCGTCCTCTTGGGCTTTAGCCTCTCAAACTCAGAGCTTTCCGCCGCCGACAAGCCCAACATCGTCCTCTTCCTTGTCGATGACATGGGCGCAATGGATACCTCACTCCCCTTTCTCACCGATGAAAAAGGCACCCCGGTAAAACACCCGCTCAACCGTTTCTACCGCACGCCTAACATGGAGCGCCTCGCCGCCCAGGGCTCCCGCTTCAGCCAGTTCTACGCCCAGTCCGTCTGCTCCCCCACCCGCATTTCCATCATGACGGGCCAGAATGCCACCCGCCACAAAACCACCAACTGGATCAAACCCAAATCCAACAACCGTTCAAAATTCACCCCCGCCAACTGGAACTGGACCGGCCTCACCAAGTCCAGCCTCACCCTCGCCCACCTCCTCGCCCAATCCGGCTACCAAAACATCCACGTCGGAAAAGGCCACTTCGGCCCCTACGATCACGAAGGCCAAAACCCGCTCAATCTTGGCTTCCATGTGAACATCGGCGGCGACAGCATCGGCCAACCCGGCAGCTACTACGGCAAGAGAAACTACGGCAACAAAGTCAAAGGACAGGACGAGAAAAACACTTACGGCGTCTCCCACCTCACCGACTACCACGGCAGCGACACTTTCCTCACCGAAGCCCTCACCATCGAAGCGAAGAAAGCCGTCAGCCAGTCTACCGAGGAAAAAAAGCCCTTCTACCTCTACATGGCGCACTACGCCCTCCACGCCCCCTTCAACTCCGACACCCGCTTCGCGAAAAATTACCTCAAGTCCGGCAAGCCTAAAAATGCCCAAGCCTACGCCACCCTCGTCGAAGGCATGGACAAATCACTCGGCGATCTCCTCGACCACCTGAACGCACTCGGCGTCGCCGAAGACACCCTCGTCCTCTTCCTTGGCGATAACGGAGGCGATGCCCCCCTCGGCGGCGCGCACGACTACGGCAGCTCGGCACCGCTCCGGGGAAAAAAAGGCGCCCACTACGAAGGCGGCACCCGCGCCCCCTTCATCGCCGCTTGGGCCAAACCAAACCCCGCTAACCCCCACCAAAAACGACTCCCCATCTCCCAAGGCACCACCCAGACCCAGCTCGCCACCGTCATGGACCTCTTCCCCACCATCCTCAACCTCGTCGGCCAGGAAATTCCCAAAGACCACCCCATCGACGCTCACGACCTCAAAGCCCAATTCAACGGAACCCCAAATCCCGACCGCCCCGAAATCTTCCTGAGCCACTTCCCCCACGAACACCGCAGCGATTACTACACCGGCTTCCGCCACGGCGACTGGAAACTCATCTACCACTACCCCGTCGGGAAACAGACGCGGCGCTACGAGCTCTTCAATCTCCGCACCGACCCCTTCGAAAAAGCCGACCTCTCCACCAAAAACCCCGCCGAGCTCAAGCGTCTCTTCTCAGAAATGACAGCCCATCTCAAAGCCCAAGGCGCTCTTTTCCCCGTCGCTGCCGATGGCCGCAAGATCACGCCAGTCGCTCCGTAATCTATCGGCTCAAGCCATCATATCTGTCTCTTATACACATCTCCGAGCCCACGAGACAGGCAGA
>OJFK01000105.1_pt1 | contig 25879 bp, 28 predicted proteins | sample 1594101 | NCBI WGS metagenome assembly OJFK01 (sample SAMN05416723, study PRJEB24817) | seawater metagenome | isolation source: Sea water | place: Canada:Atlantic | collected 2013-07
TCGTGGGCTCGGAGATGTGTATAAGAGACAGGAGCAGGGTGGAACTACCCTAAGAGATTTTGTGGGGGGTGATGGCAGGCCCGGATACTTCGCCCAGCGACTTTTGGTTTATGGGCGAGCGGGTCAATCCTGCAAGCGTTGCGAGGCTACGTTACGGGAAGTACGTCTGGGCCAGCGCAGTAGTGTCTACTGCGCGACCTGTCAGCGCTGAGATTCGCTAGCAGGCCTTCCTGCTTGCTATGCACTGGCAAACCGTTGTTTCAGCGCCGCGGCAACCCCGGGCGGAACAAACGGACTGATGTCGCCGTTGAGGGCTGCTATTTCTCTTACCAGGGAAGAGGAAATATACGACAAGTGCTCTGAGGGAGTCAGAAAGATACTCTCAAACTCGGGGTATATCGCTCTGTTCATATTGGCCAGTTGAAACTCGTACTCGAAATCTGACACAGCCCTTAGGCCACGCAGGACGCATCGGGCGTTCTGGCTTATGGCGAAATCTGTAAGCAGGTTACTAAACCCAACAACTTCAACGTTATCCAGGTGTGTGAGTGCGGACTGACTCATAGCGACTCGCTCCTCTAGAGTAAACAGGGGCGTCTTTTTTTCGCTGTGGGCAATGCCTACCACGACTCTATCAAACAGGCGTGCAGCGCGCTCGGTCAGGTCCACGTGGCCATTGGTGATTGGGTCGAAGGTTCCCGGGTAAATGACGGTATTGGTTCTCATGTTGGTGGCCGATTGTGGAGGCGGGACTGCGGATGGTAAACAATTTGTCGGGGAGCGACAACGCATCCGTTAGGAAAGGTCGCCGGAGGGGCCGGTTTGTTTGATCAATCAACGCTGAACAGGCGGTACGCCACGGCACCTGCAACCTTTTCTCGGTGTATTTTCCAGCCTAACGGAACTTTGGCTGGCGGCTCCATCGCCCCCGTCTCAACATAAACTAGCGCATCGTTGCTCAACAATTGTTTCTTAGTCAATGCCTCGCAGATAGGCCCCACTAATTGCTGCATGAAGGGTGGATCAATAAATACGATGTCATACGCCTTAGTAGCCATGTGTAGAAACTGCTGCGCTGAGACGGGGTGACAGCGACTCCGATTAACGGCCACAAGTGTTTTCAGATGATCGCTCACCTGGCTCAATGTTGCATTTGAGCTGTCGACAAAGTCGCAGTGGATCGCCCCTCTCGAAAGCGCCTCCAGTCCGAGCGCTCCGCTTCCTGTAAATAGGTCAACACATCGAGCGCCCTCAATAGTGGGCGCCAACCAGTTGAACAGCGTTTCCCTTATCCTGTCGCCCGTTGGGCGCAACCCGTCTACGGGCGTAAAGGAAAGTTTACGACCACGCCACTGCCCTCCAATGATTCGTACCTGATGAAGCTTTCGAGTGTCTTTCCCTGATCTTGTCATTTCTCCGCCGAATCCAAGGGTGGTAAGATAGGTGTCTTTTTAGACTTTCATTTGCACCAACACACTCTAGCACGGCCTATATGAAATTTTTTAAACGCAAAAACCCGGTAGACCTCGAACAAGCGTTAGCTGATAACAGCTCCGCAGTTGTAGAAGATGAATTGATTCAAGCACAGAAAAGTGCAGCTGAGGTTGCGGTGTGCGAGCCAGAACCAGCGTCATCGGCAAAAGCCAGTCTTTTATCCCGACTACGCCTTGGATTGGGCCGCACTAGCGATACTCTGTTGCATGGACTGGGCACCTTGTTTCTAGGCCGCAAAGAAATTGATGCTGAGCTTTTTGAGGAGCTGGAGACCCGCCTGCTGCTGGCAGATGTCGGCGTTGATGCCACGGTAGAAATTATTGATCGGCTTATGCAGCGTGTCTCACGCAATGAGCTGATGCGGCCGGACGCACTGCAAGGTGCCTTGCAGGAGGAGCTGCTGGCGCTGCTTCGGCCCTGTGAAGTTCCACTGGAGATTCATGGGCACCAGCCATTTGTCATTCTGATGGTAGGCGTCAATGGTGTTGGCAAGACGACCACTATCGGCAAGTTAGCGAAGCACTATATGAGCGCGGGACATTCGGTCATGCTGGCAGCGGGAGATACGTTTCGGGCGGCGGCAGTTGAGCAACTTGAGGTATGGGGAGCGCGTAACGACGTACCTGTTATAGCTCAACATACGGGAGCAGACAGTGCGTCTGTCATTTTTGACGCATTGCAAGCAGCTCGCGCACGGAAGGTAGATATTCTGATTGCCGATACGGCGGGTCGCCTGCACAACAAGGATAATCTTATGGAAGAACTGGAAAAAGTGGTTCGGGTCATGAGCAAAATCGACGCTTCTGCGCCGCATGAAATCATGTTGGTTCTGGACGCGGGTACGGGGCAGAATGCATTGTCCCAAGCGGAACATTTTCAGCGCTGGGTAGGGGTGTCAGGCCTGACTTTGACCAAATTGGATGGAACTGCCAAAGGCGGTGTTATCTTTGCGATCGCAAAAAAACTGGGGCTCCCGATCCGATTTATCGGGGTTGGGGAGGCGGTCGATGACCTGCGCCCTTTCGAGGCGGTGCCGTTTATTGAGGCCTTGTTCGATGGGGGTGACGCCTCTGCATGATTAGCTTTGACCGAGTTAGCAAACGTTATGATGAAGGGCACGATGCTTTGCGGGAAATCAGCATCGAGATCGCCCAGGACGAACTCGTTTTCCTAACGGGCCACTCGGGGGCCGGCAAAAGCACACTGCTGCGCCTTATCATGCTGATGGATAGACCCAGCCGTGGACAGGTCGTCGTCAATGGTCAGAACTTGGCTGGGGTCCGTCCCCGGAATATTGCACAACATCGCCGCAACATAGGCGTCGTGTTTCAGAATCACCAACTGCTGTTTGACCGAACGGTATTCGATAATGTGGCGCTGCCGCTGATTATAGCCGGCTATGACACCCGAGAGGTCGGACGACGAGTGCGCGCCGCTCTGGATAAAGTGGGGTTGCTCAATCGAGAGCGAGCCATGCCCATCGCGCTGTCCGGTGGAGAACAGCAGCGCGTGGGTATTGCTAGGGCGGTGGTGGGCAAGCCAAAAATCTTATTGGCGGATGAGCCTACCGGCAACCTCGACCCGACACTGTCGGCTGAAATTATGAACCTGTTTGAGGCGTTCAATCAGGTAGGCGTCACCGTATTGATCGCCAGCCATGACTTGGTCCTGATTTCACGTTTGCGGCACCGTATTATCACGTTAAGCCAAGGCTGTCTGGTCAGTGGGAGGGCGCAGTGATAGGCCGACAAGAAACGGTTCGACGCAAAGGGGGCGCTAGCTTAAGTCGCACGGACCTGCGCGGGCATGCCAAAGCTTGGATACAGCACCACCGTCTATCGGCTGCGGACAGTCTAATGCGAGTACTCGACAGTCCGGGCTCCAGTGTGTTGACGTGGCTGGTGATCGGTATCGCACTCGCTCTGCCGGTTGGGTTGAATGTTGCATTGGATAATGTAAGCCAGGTAAGCGCTGGCTGGGATAGCCCGACACAAATTTCCCTTTTTCTGCAGGGGGAAGTCTCCCCCGACAGACTACGAGAACTCGAAGGTGAGATGGACGCGCGACAGGACGTTAGCAAGACGCGCGTTATTTCACGTGATGAGGCTTTGGATGAGTTCCGCATGTTATCCGGTTTTGCAGATGTATTGGCCAGCCTGCCGAAAAATCCGTTACCGGATCTGATTCTGGTTACGCCTGATGTCGCCCTCGATGGACCGGCAGTGTCGGCACTGCGCGAGGAGTTGCAGGGCAATTCAGATGTGGCGGAGGCGGTGTTGGACATGGAGTGGCTGCAACGGCTGAACAGCCTAATGGCGCTCAGTCGCCGTCTAGTCCTGGCGATAGGATGTATGCTGGTTGTTGGAGTAATGCTAATCCTGGGCAATACCATACGTCTTGCGATTGAGGGCCGTCGGGATGAGATTGTTATCGTTAAGTTGGTAGGCGGAAGTAACGGCTTTGTGCGGAGGCCATTTTTGTATACCGGGCTCTGGTATGGCGTCGGCGGAGGTGTGCTGGCCGCTCTACTGGTATCAGCGGCACTGTGGTCCCTCGAAAAGCCAATAAGTGACCTGGCAATGCTCTACGAGAGCGCGTTTCAACTGAGTGGGCTGGGGGTGATGGGCAGCTTGAATCTCGTGATTCTAGGCGGCTTACTCGGCCTTGCAGGTGCCTGGCTTGCAGTCTCGCGCCATTTGGCCCGTATTCAGCCACGCTAGAACGGCCGCACGCTAAGTAACAATTTATCCTGCAACTCCTTGAATTTAATACAATATAAATTTTATTTGTTTGATGTTGTGGAACTATTCTAATATTAGCACTCTAACTGATTGAGTGCTAAAATTGACCAAGGAACAGATAGGGGGTCGTAACAATGAAAAAGAGCCTACAACCAGTTGATCAGATGGTTCCCGGAGGCAGTTTGTCCGCGTATGTGCAGGCTGTTAGCCGCATTCCGGTGCTGAGTATAGAGCGCGAGCGCGAGCTGGGCGAAGATCTGTATTACAACGAAAACGTGCAGGCTGCACGCGAGCTGGTGATGTCGCATTTACGCTTTGTGGTGCACATTGCGCGCAGCTATTCAGGTTATGGTCTCGCCGAGGCCGACTTGATCCAGGAAGGTAATGCGGGTCTGATGAAAGCGGTCAAACGCTACAATCCTGAGAAGGGTGTTCGCTTAGTGTCTTTTGCGGTGCACTGGATCAAGGCTGAAATGCACGAATTTATTCTGCGCAACTGGCGCATCGTTAAGGTTGCCACTACCAAGGCACAGCGAAAATTATTTTTTAACCTGCGCAGTGCCAAAAAAACCCTGTCTTGGTTGAGCGCAGATGAGGCAAAGGCCATCGCAGATGATCTGGGTGTGGGGGTGCATGAAGTGCAACGCATGGAGGGTCGCTTGAGTAGTCGTGACCTCGGCTACGACCAGCCGGTTGATGCGGATGATGATGACAGTTGGCAGGCCCCTCAGTATTATCTCGAGGATCACAGCGGAGATCCTGCTCAGTTACTGGAATCCAGTGAGTGGCAGGACAATAGTGAAGCAGAGCTTCACCATGCCTTGGCTGACCTGGATGAACGCAGCCGTGACATACTGTCGCAGCGCTGGTTGGCGGAAAAGAAGGCCACCCTGCATGAGCTGGCAGCACAGTACGGTGTCTCTGCGGAGCGCATCAGACAACTTGAGCAGAGTGCGATGAAAAAGCTGCGTGTGGCCATCCCAGCTTAGACAGTCTAACAACAGAGGCGGTTTCACCGCCTCTGAGTTATACTGCTTAAATGGCAAAATTATTTATTACCCTAGCTTCTCTCAGCGGCATGTTAGCCGTTGTCTTCGGTGCGTTTGGAGCGCATGCCCTCAAGGGCAAATTGGATGACCAGGCCCTCAAGGTATTTGAAACCGCCGTGCAGTACCATTTCTATCATACCTTCGCTCTTTTGGTGGTGGGGGTGATAGCCTTAAGCCAGCCTCAGACTGTGTTGCTCAAAAGCAGTGGGTGGTTATTCGTCATCGGAATTCTAGTGTTCTCTGGCAGTCTCTACCTGTTGAGTCTCACCGGGGTGCGCTGGTTGGGGGCTATTACTCCATTGGGTGGATTGGCATTGATTGCTGGCTGGGCCTGTCTGGCCGCAACGGGCTGGAAGCTGCTGGTCTGATTCTGGAGTAACGGCGAGGATTCTCATGACGGATCTCGACAAGAGACAGCGCATCCGCAGTTATGTGTTGCGCACCGGTCGCATGACACAAGTTCAAAAACGTTCCCTTGAAGAGAACTGGCAGCGCTGGGGCCTTGAGTATGATGGCCGTGAAATAGCATTTGATGCAGTATTTGGTCGCTCCGGTCCACGGACGCTGGAGATCGGCTTTGGGATGGGCCAGTCGCTGGTGGTCATGGCGGAGGCTAGCCCGGGCACAAATTTTATAGGCATTGAAGTGCACTCACCTGGTGTTGGCAAGTTGCTACACAGTATGGAAGAGCGCGGCGTCGATAATATTCGGGTGTATTGCCATGACGCTGTGGAAATTTTATGCGACTGCATTCCTGTTGGGTCGCTGGATGCTATACAGATTTTTTTCCCCGACCCCTGGCACAAGAGACGTCACAGCAAACGCCGACTTATTCAGTCGCCTTTTGTCGCGCAACTGACAAGCAAGCTTAAGCCGGGCGGCATTTTGCATTTAGCGACCGACTGGGAAGATTATGCTAGACAGATGATGGCTGTCCTCGGCAGTGCCGACGGACTGTCCAATACCTGCGGTAAGGATCAGTTCGCTCCCCGCCCCGAATATCGCCCTCTTACCAAGTTTGAGGCGCGGGGTGAGCGGCTTGGACATGGTGTGTGGGATCTGGTCTTCTCTCGTGTTACACGTCCAGAGCCGCGGGTCAGTCAGGGAAAAACTCCGCAATAACGCTATCCAAAAAGCGCCGGCCTGTGTCCGTAGCTCTGACAGTATTTCTATCGCGCACAAGCAATTCGCGCTGACAGAGTAATTCTAGCTGCGGTTCTAACTGTGCGTAGTCCAGTCCTGTTCGAGACGCAAACTGCGGCAAGGTAAAACCGCCATTCAGGCGCAGCGCATTCATCATAAATTCGCCGGCGATTTCATCGCGATGCAGTGTTCGAGTGCTAGCGACAAACGCTTGTGAGGTAACAGACATATATTCTTGCGGCTGACGTCGTTTGTTATAGCGTTTGATGCGGCCATCGGGAAAACTGATTTTGCCGTGAGCACCCGCACCGATACCCAGATAATCCCCAAAGGACCAGTAATTACTATTATGGCGGCAGTTAAAGCCCTCTTGACTGTAGGCCGACACTTCGTATTGCGCGTAACCGTTGTCGGCAAGAAGTTGCTCGCCGCATTGTTGGATGTCCGCTAGTTCATCTTCAACCGGTAGTTGCGGCGGACGTTTGTGAAACACCGTATTCGGCTCGATGGTCAGTTGATACCACGAAAGATGCGAAGGCTTGCAGGCGATAGCCGCAAGCAGGTCCGTTTTGGCGCTGAGCAAGGTTTGAGCTGGCAGACCGTGCATCAGGTCCAGATTGAAACTGTCGAAGCCAGCCTGACGCGCGAAATCAATCGCGGCATAGGCTTGATCGCTGGTGTGTATGCGTCCTAGCGTCTGCAGCTGAGCATTGTCGAAGCTCTGGATGCCAATTGACAAACGATTAATGCCTGCGTCTTTGAAAGCGTAAAATTTGTCTGCATCTGCGCTTCCAGGGTTGGCTTCCATGGTGGCTTCTAGTGTTGGAGCAAACGGGATCAGCTGCGCAATACCTCGCATCAGTTTTTGAATCGCTTCAGCGGAAAAAAGACTGGGCGTACCGCCGCCGATAAACAGGGTTTCTAATGCCCGCCCCTGAATCATCGGCGAGTCCTCGCGCAAATCCTGCAACAAACTGCGGATGTAGTGATCCTCGGGGACATCTTCTGTTTCGTGGGAGTTGAAGTCGCAATAAGGGCACTTGCGTTCGCACCAGGGCAGGTGAATATACAGTCCCAGTGGAGGGAGCGGCATCAGTGCTGACGCAGGGCGTCGAATAAAAGCCTGCTAGCCTTCGCGCGGTGACTGATGCGATTTTTTATGGAAGGGTCCAGTTGTGCAGAACTGCATTGGTAATCGGGGAGGTAGAATAGCGGGTCGTAACCGAACCCATCTTCCCCTCTAGGCTCCGATAAAATAAAGCCTTCCCAACTCCCCTGACAAATCAGGGGCACGGGGTCCATAGCATGCCGCATGTAAACCAGGACACATTGAAATCGAGCGCTGCGCTGTTCCTCGGGTATTTCCCCAAGCTCTTGTAATAGTAAGACATTGTTGGCCTCATCACCTGCCCCTGAATATCGCGCAGAGTAAATGCCTGGAGCACCGTTTAGGTGGTCAACCTCAATGCCGGAATCGTCTGCGATCGCGGGCAAACCAGTGTGTTGCGCGGCCGCCCGCGCTTTGATGATCGCATTCTCAACAAAGCTTAAGCCTGTTTCTTCTGCGTCGGGCACATTGAACTGTGCCTGCGGCTGGAGTGATACATCGAGGGGAGCCAGAACCTTATCCAGTTCGCGCAATTTGCCGGCGTTGCCGCTGGCTAGCACTACAACCTGGTTATCATCTGGATTGCTCATCAATTGATGTAAAGCTGGTGTTTAAATTTAAACGTGTAGGTCTGATCCGCCCCTGTAGGCCGAAAATCCATCTCGAAAAAGCGCCACTCTTCATTGATAAATTGGAATTTAGCGATGTAATAAATTGCATCCCCTTCGCGCACTTCCGTGAACTCGAGTGTCTGACTCTGTATTAGGTCCCAGGTGCGACCCTGTAATTTCATCGCACGAGAAGTGCTGCCATCCGCCAGGTTCTCGCGCACGGCTAAGTTAATAATCGCGCGTTTTTCCCCGCGGGCGATACCGTAAGTCGAGGCGATTTTCGGGTCCAGAAAGGTGGTGTTGACCACACTATAATAGAGCTCAAAACGCCCGAATTTTTCCATCTGTTGCGCCAGAGTCTGACCGGGAAGCATTGCCAGCCAGAAGAGTGTCGTAAGCATGAGGACGGATAAGCGCATGTCAGCGTGTAATACGGTAGATCGCTGTGGTAGCGAATAAGTTGGGCCATTTCCTGGACAGTATGGGCGGGCGGTGGGTATTGCCCACCGTATTTCTGGCCAGAATGCGGATACCCTTGTCCCGGCACAGATCTTCGAAGTCGTTCACGGTGCAGAAGTGGATGTTGGGCGTGTTGTACCAGGTATGCGGCATGAAACCTGACACCGGCATATGCCCGCGAATACCGAGCATCAAGCGACAGCGCCAGTGGCCGAAATTTGGGAAAGTCACAATACCCTCGCGGCCGATGCGCAGCATCTCTTCCAGCACGCGATCCGGATAATTCACCGCCTGTAGAGCAAGCGCCAGCACCACGGTATCAAAACTGTGGTCGGGAAAGTTCGACAAGCCCTCGTCCATGTTCTGTTCCACGACGTTGAGTCCACGAGAGATCGCTGCGGTGATATAGTCCTGGTCGATTTCCAAACCGGTACCGCGGACCTGTCTTTGGTCGCGCAGGAATTCTAAAAACACGCCGTCGCCGCAGCCGAGGTCTAATACCCGAGAGCCCGGTGCGATCCAGCGCTGAATATGGGATAAGTCGAGGCGCATCAGTCGGTTTCCGCGACGCGCTGCATGTAGGCGCGAAATACATCAAGGTAGCGTGGAATGGGCATCAAAAATGCATCGTGGCCCTCATTAGCCTCAATTTCTGCATAACTAACAGGCCGGCCTGCAGCAATCAGGGCATTGACTATTTCCCGCGAGCGTACAGGAGAGAAGCGCCAGTCAGTGGAAAAAGAAACCACAAAAAAACTGCATTGTGCATTACGGAAGGCGGCGACGGGGTCGTTGTCGTATTGCAAGGTCAGATCGAAGTAATCCAGGGCATGCGTCATCAGGATATAGGTATTGGCATCGAAGTTGCCGGAGAATTGACTGCCCTGGTAACGTAGGTAAGTTTGCACTTGAAACTCGGCGCCGGCAGTGTCTCCGCGGTCCAAACTTCCAGATCGCAAATCACGTCCAAACTTGTTCGCCATGGCATCGTCTGATAGATAGGTGATGTGGCCGATCATACGTGCCAGCGCCAGACCGCGGGCGGGTACTTTTTCGTGATCCTGATAGGCACCACCGAAAAAATCCGGATCAGACTCGATAGCTTGACGGGCCACCTCGTTGAAAGCCAGGTTTTGGGCGCTGAGCTTCAGCGCCGCGGCGATGACGATACAGTGCCGAATGCGCTCAGGAAATTCTAGAGACCATCGCATAGCCTGCATGCCGCCGAGGCTGCCACCCACGACAGCTGCCCAGCAATCGATACCGAGATAATCTGCCAGTTTAGCTTGGCTCTGCACCCAGTCCGTGGTCCGCATGGGGGGGAAGTCAGGTCCCCATAGCTGTCCTGTTGACGGGTTGATGGTATTGGGCCCGGTGGAGCCATGGCAACCACCCAAATTGTTGAGGCTGACGACAAAAAAGTGGTTAGTATCGATTGGCTTCCCTGGGCCAATACACTCGTTCCACCAGCCGGCTTTCTTGGAGTCCGTGCTGTGGTATCCGGCAGCATGGTGGTTCCCACTGAGAGCATGGCAGATCAGTACGCCGTTGGAGCGTTGCTGGTTGAGCTCGCCATAGGTTTCATAAACCAGCTCGTAGCTAGGCAAGTCACGTCCACAGATCAGCTGCAGTGGCTCATCGAAGTAAGCAACCTGTGGTGCAACGATACCTACGGAGTCGCTATTGATTAATTCGTTCACCATCAGCGCGTCACAGGCCAAATACCAGTCCGGGGTACAATCCTACGCTATTTGCGATATGGCGCAGGGCGATCTGTATTATGTTAATCGCAATGAAAACCAAAATGGGGGAAAAATCCAAGCCGCCGATAGAGGGTAATATTTTTCGCAAAGGGGCCATCACCGGCTCAGTGATCTGATACAACAAATAGATGGCCGGATTTTTGCTGCCCGAGGCTACCCAGCTGAGAATAATCATTGCCAGCAGGGCGAAGAAATAAATGTTCACCAGCAGGCCGATAATGCCTAGGGCAGACCAAATAAGTAACTGCAGGGTGCCGGGTAGGGCAATACCGTTAAGCAGCAAAATGGAGACAACCCCCGCCAATTGCAACAGCAGCGCAAGCAGCAGTGATGCGAGGTCGAGGCTAGCATAACTGGGTATTATCTTGCGCAATGGCAATACAAGGGGGTTGGTCATTTTGGCTACAAACTGGGAAATGGGGTTATAAAAGTCGGCGCGCACAAGTTGCAGCAAAAAACGCAACAGCATTGCGAGCAGGAACAGACTGAGCAGTGTCTGTATGAGGTAAACGATAATTTCATTCATGGCGGTCACAGATAATCTTCTCCAGTTAGCCCATTTCTCGTGCCATTTCCGCGGCCCGGTCGGCGGCGGCGTGCATGGCTGCTGCCACGATTTTGCGCAGGCCGCTTTGTTCAAAACTTTGAACGGCACATTCGGTAGTGCCGCCAGGGCTGGTGACCTTGCGTCGCAATTCCGCCAGATCCACATCGCTTTGCAGAGCCATGTGTGACGCGCCCAAACTGGTTTGCAGCGCTAGTTTGGTGGCAATATCCGCGTCCAGTCCCAACGCCTTGCCGGCATCAATCATGGCCTCGATGAACAAAAAGAAATAGGCCGGGCCGCTTCCAGACAGTGCGGTGATTGCGTCGAGTTCTTGTTCAGAATCTACCCAGCATGTAATCCCCACAGCAGACAGTACCCGCTGAGCGAAGTCGCGTTGCTGTGCGGAACAATTATCATTGCCAAACAATCCGCTGGCCCCGTGCTGCAGCAGCGCAGGCGTATTGGGCATGCAGCGCACGATAGCAGCTTCTGACCCCAGTCTTGCTTGCATGCTGGCAATCGTCACGCCAGCAGCGATGGAAATAACCACCGCATTGTTGGCTCTGACTACGGCCGCGATACTGTCAGTTGCCGCTGCCATGATCTGCGGTTTTACGGCCAGTATGACAATATCGGCAGAGCGCGCTGCTTCAGCGTTATCGTTGTAAACGGCAACGGGGGCGCTGTTGCGCAGACGTTCAAGGCTCGCAGGAAAGGGATCCGCTGCCGTGATACAGGTTGTCGAATGGCCGCTTGCGATCAGGCCGCCGATAATACTGCTGGCCATATTGCCCGCGCCGACAAATGCAATGTGTGGTGTATCCAAGGCTGTGCCTTTCATGTGGTTACCTAAGAGAACAATCGGACAGTATACACGCCGCTCAATAGCAAAATCACCTGTTGCGAGGGCCAAAAATAGCGGTGCCGACACGAATTGCAGTGGCGCCCTCAATGATAGCGTTCTCCACGTCCGCAGACATACCCATAGATAGCGTGTCGATATCAGGAGCCAGCGTCCTTAGGCGTGCCAGAGCCTCTCGCATCCGACCGAAGACCTCGCGTTGCTGGTCTGTATCAGTATTGGCTGCAGGTATTGCCATCAGGCCGCGTAGTCGGAGGTTTGGCAATTCGAGGACGGCGCTGGCTAACTCCGGTAACTCTTCAATCGTTGTCCCGGATTTACTGGTTTCCCCCGATATATTCACCTGTAAACAGACCTGTAAGGGTACGAGGTGCTGTGGTCGCTGTTCGTTGAGGCGCCGAGCGATTTTTATGCGATCGACACTGTGCACCCAGTCGAAATGTTGGGCGATAGGGCCGGTTTTGTTGGATTGCATTGGGCCGATAAAATGCCACGCCAGATTAAGGTCTTCCAGCGCGGCCATTTTTTGCAGGGCTTCCTGTAGGTAGCTTTCGCCAAAATGCCTGAGGCCACAGGTATGGGCGGTCCGAATATCCTCTGCGAGATGGCCTTTGCTGGCAGCAATCACAAGAATATCACTATTGTGATGCTGGTTTTTCCCCGCGCTGCGCCTTACTCTTTGGAGCAGATTTGCTATATTGTCAGAAAGCAATTGTTCGTCCATGACGCACATGTTAGCGGATTAGAGGCTTGCGGGACACGAGAATAAAATAACGTGGCAGTGGCTCGCATCCAAGAGGCACCGTCGGACTAGGGAGTCGTCGAACACTGTCGACAGTTGAGGATACAAATGGATATAACAGAATTACTGGCCTTTAGTACCAAGCAGGGCGCATCGGATCTGCACCTCTCAGCGGGTCTGCCGCCAATGATCCGTGTTGACGGCGACATTCGCCGCGTCAATCTGCCGCCTATGGACCACAAACAGGTTCACGAACTCATTTACGATATCATGAACGACAAGCAGCGCAAGGACTACGAAGAGTTTCTCGAGACAGACTTTTCCTTTGAAGTGCCTGGCATCGCGCGCTTTAGAGTCAATGCGTTCAACCAGAACAGAGGCGCCGCAGGTGTGTTTCGCACCATCCCCTCCAAGGTTTTGTCCATGGAAGATCTCGGAATGGGGCAGGTTTTTCGGGATATTGCGATGATGCCTCGCGGTCTGGTGCTGGTGACTGGGCCCACCGGTTCGGGCAAGTCCACTACCATGGCGGCCATGGTGGATTTTATCAACGATAATAAATACGAACATATCCTCACTATCGAAGACCCTATTGAATTTGTACATGAAAGTAAGAAGTGCCTTGTAAATCAGCGCGAAGTGCATCGCCATACTCTGGGTTTTGCTGAAGCATTGCGGTCAGCGCTGCGGGAAGACCCCGATATTGTGCTGGTGGGAGAGATGCGTGATCTGGAAACCATACGCCTAGCGTTGACGGCAGCGGAAACCGGGCATCTGGTGTTTGGCACGCTGCATACCACCTCCGCAGCTAAGACGATTGACAGAGTGATTGATGTTTTTCCTGCTGCGGAAAAGTCTATGGTGCGCTCCATGTTGTCGGAATCACTGCAAGCGGTGGTATCACAAACGCTACTAAAAAAAGCCACCGGCGGACGGATAGCGGCCCATGAAATTATGCGTGGCACCTCCGCAATACGGAACTTGATTCGTGAGGACAAGGTGGCGCAGATGTATTCCGCTATCCAGACGGGCAGCGCATTAGGCATGCAAACTATGGACCAGTGTTTAGAGCAAATGGTAGGAAAGCGCCTCATCACCCGCGAAGTGGCGCGCGAAAAAGCCAGGATGCCGGAGAACTTTTAGGCCTCTAATCTGCTTGTAACTCACAGGGGAGCGTTAATATGAACATCGAAGACTTGCTAGGACGAATGGTGAAGGAGGGTGCATCTGATGGGTTCATTACCGCGGGCGCTCCGCCCAGCATCAAGGTTGATGGTGAAATCCATCCTATGTTTGACGCGCCACTTACTGAGCAGGAGACGCGCGAGCTTGTATTGTCGACTTTGCGAAAAGATCAGCAGGAAGATTTTCGGAAGCACCATGAATGTAATTACGCGATGAGCTCCGAAAGTCTGGGTCGTTTTCGAGCCAGCGCTTTTATGCAACGTGGGAAATATGGCTTGGTAGTCCGGCGCATTCAGTCCGAAATACCGACTGTTGATGAATTGGGCCTGCCGCCCATTATCAAGGAGCTGGCCATGACTAAACGTGGTCTGGTTATTTTTGTGGGCGCCACGGGCACAGGTAAATCCACTTCCCTCGCGGCGGTAGTCGGTTATCGTAACCACAATAGTCGCGGACACATTATTAGCATTGAAGACCCCATTGAATATATTCATGAGCACGCTGGCTGCATCATTACCCAGCGAGAAGTCGGTATGGACACGGAGTCTTTTGACGTGGCCCTGAAAAACACCCTGCGACAAGCACCTGACGTCATATTGATTGGTGAGGTGCGGACGGCTGAAACCATGCGACAGGCTTTGACCTTTGCCGAGACCGGCCACCTCTGCCTCTGCACGCTGCATGCAAACAATGCCAACCAGGCGCTGGATAGAATCCAGAGTTTCTTCCCGCCTGAAATGTTCAATCAGGTATGGATGGACCTGTCCTTGAACCTGAAGGCAATGGTGGCTCAGCAGTTACTGCCGCGCAAGGACGGTAAGGGGCGCACTCCAGTCGTTGAGGTGTTGCTCAACTCGCCTTTGATCGCGGAATATATTCGCAAAGGTGAGGTGCACTTGATTAAGGAGTTGATGGCCAAGTCAACTGAGCTCGGCATGCAGACGCTCGACCAGGCGCTGGTGAAGGCTTACAAGGATGGGTTAATAGACAAGGAGGAAGCCTTACGCTTCGCCGATTCTGCCAACGATGTGCGCCTGAAAATCAAAATGCACGAGAGAGGCGAGTTTGGGTCAGGCGATGGGTTGGGGCTTGCCGTCGATGACCACGAGGAGGAAGGCCGTTTCCACCGACGCTAACCAACGGCTAGGCTATTGCTCAGTGTTTTCCGCTAGCCAGGTGCGCAGGATAAGCTCTGCGGCAAGGCTGTCCACAGGTTGCCGTTTGTAGTCTCCCCGATGACCTTGCTCGCGACTGTTGTGCTTCGCCTCAAAGCTACTGAGCCGCTCATCGACCATTGCCACTTCCAGCCCCAGCCGTCCGTGTAAACGTCGCCCGAATTTATTGGCTCGCGCGCTTAATTCGCTTGCAGTTCCGTCCATATTTAATGGCTCGCCTACTACCAAAACGTCTGGGCGCCATTCCTTTATCAGGTCTTCAAGGAGCTGCCATTCGGGCTGACCATCTTTCGCTCGGAGCCCGGCAAGCGGCTGTGTGGTCCCGAGCATGCAGTTCCCTATCGCTACACCGATCTGACTCAGGCCGTAATCAAATGCCATTACTGTGCGGTGAGATTTTCTCATTGAGAATTTTCTGGTTGGTTGTTCAATCAGGCATGCCCCGCCTGACTGGAAATCAGGTTCATGTCTATGCCTAGGTGTGCGGCAGCGGTACTCAAACGCCTGTCGCAGGCCGTGGAAAAAATGACCTCACTGTCTCCGGGCAAAGTTAGCCAACTGTTTTCCGCCAATTCCTGCTCTAACTGACCAGCAGCCCAGCCGGCGTAGCCTAGGGCAATCAGATGATCCCTTGGCCCGTCGTTAGTGGCGATAGCGCGCAGAATGTCACGAGAGGTGGTGAGGGTAATTTCGGCGGTGACCTTCATGCTGGCTTCCCATGTCTTATCGCAGTGACGGTGCAATACAAACCCATGATCCATGTCTACCGGGCCACCCGCCAACACCTGTAGATGAGAGAAATCACGGTGGGTACTGATTCCTAGGTGTTCGAAAATCGCGCTTACTGATAGATCCAGAGGCCGGTTGATGACAATGCCCATGGCACCGCCTTCTCCATGCTCGCAAATATAGGTGATACTTTGCGAAAAAATACCTTCCGACAGTTGAGGCATAGCCAGCAGAAAATGATTTCGTAGGCAATCACCGCTTTTAGCGATGTTGGTGGCAAATCTTCTATGCATGGATGAACGTGTCTCTTGTGTGTGAAAAAAGGGAGCAACCAGAATGGTGGAATTCTAGGGTGAGCTTAACGGGTTTTCTCGGAAATGCCATGTCCGAACGATTTCCAGTTTGTCTGCGATAGCTCTAAGTTCAGGTGGAAAGGGAGAATAGGGCGCAGCCCTTCGCACAATGGTGATAGCGGCTTCATCCAGCACTGCATAACCGGAAGAAGATAAGATCTGAATGTCTTCTAGGCTACCATCCTGTTGAATGACGACAAGCATGCGAAGACTGCCATAGATACCATAGCGAACGGACGCTTGCGGATAATAATGGTTTCCAACGGTTTCTAGACGTTGTTGCCAGTCCAGCAGATAGGCGGCGTCTGCAGATTTTTTAGCCGAGGCAGCACTCAAACGCCTTACGCGTGGTCCATCGGCATAATTGCTTGTTTGGTGATCCAGTTCCGCTTGCAGACTGGCGAGTTCCTCGCTGAGGCGATCGACTTCTGGGCTAATCCCTTGCAAACTGAATTCTTGCTGTGCGTGTTCTGTTGGCTCTCTTGTCTGTGTGTGAACGGCTCTGGCGGTGGTGGTCAGCACATCACGCTGCTGCGCGAGCTGCTCCTGTTGTACTTGTATCAATAGTTGCTGCTGGGTGTGTTGAACGAAAGGAAGGATATTGCGACGGCTGATTTGACTAATTTCGGCTTCATCACCACTACCCTCCTGATTGGCCTGCGCAATTTGGCGGGCGTCTTGCGGGGATGTTGCGCTGGGCCGGTTGGCAAGCGTCACTTCAATTTGCGGCGTTGAGTACGCCATTGGGGTGCTGGCGCTGAAGGAAATAGTCAGGATTAAGGCGGCGTGCACTGCCAATGCTAGGGCGAGGGCATTTCTAAATCGAGTGTGCTTATCATGTCCTGTTTCCAGGTAATACATGGGCCAATTAGCGCCTTTTAGCTAATGCTTCGATAATACAATCCATTAGTTGTCCGCCAATGTCCAGACTATAGCCAGCGTCAATTTCCCGAATGCAGGTGGGGCTGGTGACGTTGATTTCTGTGAGGTAGTCGCCAATGACGTCAAGGCCGACAAATAGAAGACCCTTCTCGCGCAGACTGGGCCCAACCTGTGCAGCAATCCACTGGTCACGCTCTGAAAGCGGTTGCGGCTGGCCAGTCCCCCCCGCAGCCAGATTGCCTCGGGTCTCGCCCGCTAGTGGCACACGCGCCAGACAATAGGGTACCGGTTCTCCATTGATCATTAGTATGCGTTTATCACCTTTCTCAATCTGTGGAATAAATTTTTGAGCCATGATGGTCTCGCAACCATTCCGTGTGAGCATCTCGAGGATCACGCTGATATTGGGGTCGTCCGGTTTTACCCTAAAAATGGCACTGCCACCCATACCGTCTAGGGGTTTGAATATAGTGTCTTCATGCTGCCGGTGGAACGCCTTGAGCCGCGACATGTCTGCGCTGACCAGCACTGGAGGGCAACAGTGGGGGAACTGGGTAGCGAATACCTTCTCATTGCAGTCGCGCAGGCTTTGGCAGCGGTTTACCACAAGAGTCCCCAGGCGTTCCGCTGCTTCGAGGATATACGTACTATAGATGTATTCGTTATCGAAAGGGGGGTCCTTGCGCATCAGGATCACGTCGAGCTCCGCGAGGTCTCCATCCTCGGATTGATCAAGGTTAAACCAATGATCCTGATCACGAAAGACGTTCAACGGGGCCATGCGGGCGCGCGCAACACCCTGCTCGAGATAGATGTGGGTCTGCTCCATATAGAATAACTCCCAGCCCCGATCTTGGGCCGCCCACAGCATGGCCATCGTGGTGTCTTTCTTATAGTTGATGTCGCTGATGGGATCCATTACGACGCCTAGTTTGACGGCCATTATCTATCTCATGTGTTCCGAGGGTCTGCTAACTTACGCAAAGCTTGTGGTGGGTGCAAGCAGGAAGATTGTTGCGAGAGCGCCACATTGGAGTGAAATTCCCTTAGACTAGACCCTCGAAATGACTATCTGTTTTTGGAGAGCGACGTGAGCCTAGCAGGCATTTACTTTTTTCTGGCGTTATTGAGCGCTTATTGCGTCTTTACCGCAATCGTGCAGGCGCGGCGCATATACTGGTTGGTGCCCCTCTATTTCTTGAGTGCCTGGCTGTGCGGTGAGTTAGCGTTGATTCATCTATTGTGGCAAGTTGCGCTCACCGCGCTACTGGCGTGGACGGGGGGCTTGTCCGATCCTCTGGCGCAGACCGGGCTGGGTATTTTTGCGCTGGCCTGGTTAGGACTTGTCTATCTACATTGTCAGTCTATGGATACGCCAAACCATCTTCGCCCGGCTTTACGCAAGTCTCTCGGAGAGAACTACAGAGCTGATATACCATGCGAGCGTCAGCATGTTTTGTCCGATGATATCCTGACACGTCACTGGCTCAAACCTTTCCATTTCAAGCGCGATGCGGTTCGTGTGGACAGTAATATCGCATACGGGGACGCTGGCAAGCGCAACTTACTGGACATCTATCGTCCCCATGAACCGCGCGAGGGCGGGTTTCCAGTGCTACTTCAGGTGCATGGCGGAGCATGGATTATCGGAGAAAAGGAACAGCAGGCCAAACCGCTGATGTACCACATGGCACAGCGTGGCTGGCTGTGTGTAGCGATCAACTATCGTTTGAGCCCCAAGGCGGCTTTTCCTGCGCATATTATCGATGTGAAAAAGGCCATTGCATGGGTAAAGGAACACATCAGTGATTACGGCGGCGATCCCGATTTCATTGCGATTACCGGCGGATCCGCTGGCGGCCATCTCAGCTCGTTGGCGGCATTGACGCCCAACCGCGCTGATTGGCAGCCCGGCTTCGAAACAGTTGACACTTCGGTGCAAGCGGCTGTGCCGTTTTACGGCGTCTATGATTTCCTCGATCGAGGCGGTATTCGACCAGAGATGTCCATGGATAAGCTGCTCGCCGATCGTGTTATGCAGTGCTCAAAGGAGGACAACCCACAAGTGTGGAATAGTGCTTCGCCACTCAGTCATGTTTCGGCAGATGCTCCGCCGATGATGGTGATCCAGGGGACGCATGATACATTAGTATGGGTGGAAGAGGCGCGGGCCTTTGTCTCTGCGCTGCAGGCTGTATCTAAACAGCCGGTTGCTTATGCCGAACTCCCTGGAGCGCAGCACGCTTTCGAGATCTTCCATTCGGTGCGAACAGACCATACTGCTCATGCTGTTGGTCATTTTCTGGAATGGACCCACGCGCAGTGGTTGCGTGCACGCTAGCCTAGCCCCATGTCTCCCCACCTGCCCTGCAGTATCGCGATAGCCGCCAGCGGTGCGGTCTCAGTGCGCAGCACACGGGGTCCCAGCTTCAGCGATGAGTAGCCGGCTTGCTCTGCCGCGGCGATTTCACTTTCATCTAGGCCACCTTCTGGGCCGATTAATAAAGCAATACTGGTAGGGGGCTCGCGTTGCGCGGCATAGGCGTCCGCTCGGTGGTGCAGTACATATTTGCACTCGGCAACAGTAGACGCTAGCCAGTTGTCGAGTGTCTCTAGAGGATAAATGGCCGGTGTGCGATTGCGTCCGCATTGCTCGCAGGCACTGACAGCAATTTGTTGCCAATGATGAATTTTTTTGTCTGCACGATCGCCGGCCAACTTAACGCCAGTGTGCTTTGTCGATAATGGCGTCAGAGAACTGATGCCTAGCTCGGTAGATTTTTGTACGATCCAGTCCATGCGTTCGCCGCGCGATATAGCGATACCCAGATGAATGTTCAGAGAGGACTCGCATTCATGTTGCAGGTGGGCGCCTGTTAGAACCTGTACATTTTTTTTGTCGACGGCAGTAATGCTGCTGAGATATTCGCCCCCCCTGCCATCAAAAAGGGTCAAGCTATCACCGACCCCCAAACGCAGAACACGTGCTAAATGTCGGCTTGGTTCCGGCTCCAGCACAACAACGGTATTACTGTGCAGTTTGTGACTGGTGTAAATACGCGCTGTACGCATAGTTGTCGAGTCCTAGTGCTACAGGCCTAGATTATTATAGATTTCTTGCGTCGGTTCCACCTGGTTCATGGTGTAGAAATGGATGCCTGGAGCGCCATTGTCCAGCAATGTCTGACAAAGTTGAGTGACAACCTCGACGCCAAATTTGGCGATGCTCTCCTGGTTATCACCATAGGCTTCAATGCGTCGGCAAATCCATCGAGGAATTTCCGAGCCACAATTGGCGGAAAAGCGAATCAGATTAGAAAAGTTGATTATTGGCATAACGCCAGCATAGATAGGCTTGTCGATTCCAATAGCCGCGCACTGGTCTAGAAAGTAAAAGTACGATTCGACGTTGAAGAAGTATTGGGTAATGGCGCTGTCAGCGCCAGCATCGAATTTGGTTTTGAGAAAAGCGATGTCGGTGTCGTAGCTTTTAGCTTCCGGATGTATTTCCGGATAAGCCCCGACTTCGATATGGAAATGATCTCCCGTGCACTCACGTATAAACGCCACTAACTCGCTGGCGTAAATAAGCTGTGCTGGACCGCCGGTCCCTGAGGGAACATCACCGCGCAGCGCGACCAAACGTTTAATACCTGCGCCTTGATACGTTTCAAGTAGCGCCGCAACAGTACTCTCGTCATCACCCCCGAAGCTGAGGTGAGGTGCGACATCGATGCCCGCTTCCCTGATAGAGGACACGAGTCCAACTGTGGTGTCGCGCGTGCTGCCGCCTGCGCCGTAGGTCACCGAGAAGAACTCTGGACCTAGTGCATCAAGAGCAGGCGTAACCTCGGTCAGAAGTCTGTCAATGCCCGCCCCTGTTTTGGGCGGAAAGAACTCGCAACTCATACGCGGTTTTTGCGCAGCCATGGGTAACCGTTTCCTAGTACTTGTAGGTTTCAGGCTTGTACGGCCCGTCCTGGCTGACCTTGATATAATCAGCCTGTTCCGGCGTGAGCCGGGTGAGCACTGCACCAAAACCACCGATCATGTGTGCCGCCACTTCCTCGTCGAGTTTCTTGGGCAGAACTTCAACAGTTAACGCAGAGTTCTTCATGTCTGATTCTAGATCCGCGAATTTACGCTCGTACAAATAAATTTGCGCCAGCACTTGATTCGCGAAAGAGCCGTCCATAATGCGTGACGGGTGACCCGTAGCGTTGCCAAGGTTCACCAGGCGTCCTTCGGATAACAGGATCAGGTAATCATTAGCTGCTTTGTCGCGATAGACTTTGTGGACCTGCGGCTTAACCTCTTCCCATTCCCAGTTACTGCGCATGTAAGCGGTATCAATTTCGTTGTCGAAGTGGCCGATATTACTGACGACGCAGTTCTTTTTAAGCGCTTTCAGCATGTTCGAATCACAGACCTTGTAGTTGCCAGTCGTCGTGACGACCAGATCAGTGGTGCCTAATAGGTCGCGGTCGATGCACGACTCAGTGCCATCATTGATGCCGTCGATGAAAGGCGAAACAATCTCAAAACCGTCCATGCAGGCCTGCATGGCACAGATAGGATCGATCTCGGTAATTTTTACAATCATACCCTCCTGGCGCAGGGATTGTGCTGAGCCCTTGCCAACGTCCCCATAGCCGATGACCAGTGCTTTTTTGCCGGCCATCAGGTGATCGGTGCCGCGCTTGATAGCGTCATTGAGGCTGTGGCGGCAGCCATACTTATTGTCATTCTTAGACTTGGTCACGGAGTCGTTCACGTTGATAGCCGGAACTTTCAGTGTGCCCCGCTCCAGCATTTCTAACAGGCGGTGCACACCTGTGGTGGTTTCTTCGGTAACGCCGTGTATTTTGTCCAGCATGGCGGGATACTTGTCATGCAGTAAAGAGGTGAGATCGCCGCCATCGTCCAGTATCATGTTAGCGTCCCATGGCTTGCCGTCTTTGAGAACGGTCTGCTCAAGACACCATTCATACTCTTCCTCAGTTTCACCTTTCCAGGCGAATACAGGAATTCCCCCGGCGGCTATAGCGGCCGCAGCGTGGTCCTGTGTAGAGAAAATGTTACACGAAGACCAGCGCACTTCGGCACCTAATAGCATCAGTGTTTCAATCAATACCCCAGTCTGGATCGTCATATGGATGCAGCCTAGAACTTTTGCTCCGGCGAGAGGCTTGCTGGCTGAATACTTAGCCCGCATCGCCATCAGCGCTGGCATTTCGCTTTCTGCAATCTCCAGCTCGCGACGGCCCCACTGGGCCAGTGAGATGTCGGCAACCTTGTAGTCTTCAGTCGTCTGCAATTTTTGTGCTGTGCTCATCTTTGTCTTCCTTTGGGCTTGGAGCCCATTGCTTGTCTAAATGTTAATGGGGGTAGTCAGTTTTTTTGCTGTCCGGCGCAACTGAGCGCCGATCAGCGGTTTTTCATTAACGCGCGGCTTTTTTCAGCGCCTTCGCTTTATTCGTTTTCTCCCAAGTAAAATCCTTATCTTCTCGCCCGAAGTGGCCATAAGCTGCTGTTTTTTGGTAAATGGGACGCTTCAGGTTAAGCATCGCAATCAGGCCCTTGGGACGCAGGTCAAAGTGCTCGCGGACCAGCTCTGCTATGCGATCATCAGAAATTTTGCCAGTGCCGAACGTGTCAATGGCGATAGATGTGGGTTCCGCGACACCAATCGCATAGGACACCTGAATCTCGCAGCGATCCGCAAGACCCGCTGCTACAATATTCTTCGCCACATAGCGCCCCGCATAGGCTGCCGAACGGTCCACCTTGGACGGGTCTTTGCCGGAAAATGCGCCGCCACCGTGACGCGCCATGCCGCCGTATGTATCCACAATAATTTTGCGTCCGGTTAAGCCACAGTCACCGACGGGGCCGCCGATGATGAACTGGCCAGTAGGATTGATGTGGTATTGGGTGCCCTTGTGCAACCATTCTGCGGGCAGAACATCCTTAATGACATGCTTCAGGATTTGTTTGTGAATTTCTTTCTGGCTGACTTTTTCGTCGTGCTGGGTCGATAATACTACTGCGTCAATGGCGACCGGCTTGCCGTCTTCATAGCGCAACGTAATTTGGCTTTTGGCGTCTGGGCGCAGCCAGTTCAGTTTGCCGTTCTTGCGCAATTCTGCCTGACGCTCCACAAGGCGATGGGCATAATAAATGGGTGCAGGCATCAGCACATCAGTTTCATTGGTGGCATAGCCGAACATCAGGCCCTGATCTCCAGCCCCCTGCTCATGGCTTTTGCTTTCGTCAACACCCATCGCGATATCCCGGGACTGCTTGCCAATGGCGTTGAGTACTGCACAGGAGGCGCCGTCGAAACCCACGTCAGAGCTGTCGTAGCCAATGTCGAGTATGGTTTGGCGAATGGTCTCTTCCAGGTCCATATTGGCCGATGTGGTGACCTCGCCTGCTACTATACACATGCCCGTCTTGACCATGGTCTCCACCGCGACGCGCGCGTTTTTATCGCGCTTGAGGAGGTAGTCCAGGACAGCATCTGATATCTGGTCAGCCATTTTGTCCGGATGTCCTTCCGACACTGATTCGGAGGTAAAAATTTTGTATTCGCTCATCGTCTTATCCTTATAAATAAATTCGTTAAAGTCGGCCAAATAACCGTACTTGTACTTGAAAACCGTTACGTTGGGCTAGATGAACGCTGGTGATGTCCCTGAGTCCTGCATCCGTTGCCCACTGCGCCAGCTCTCTGGGGTCAAACCCAAGCCATAAGTCGCCACAATTCTCCCGTGCCCAGCCCTGATCGTGATTGCACAGCTCGGTAATAAGAACTACACCGCCGGGTGCGAGGCATGAAGCTACGTCGCGCAGAACTTCCCCCGGTGCTGGCGTGTGGTGCAACACCATATTAATGATCGCGCAGTCGAACTGCAGATTAGCCAAAATAGGGCTACGGGTGTCATCGAGAATAAAGTCTATGTTCTGCAAGCCGGCCGAAGCGGACCTGCCTCTTGCCTGTTCCAGCATGCTTGGGGCATTGTCCAGCGCCACTACGCGCTCAAACAAGGGTGCGAGTTCGAGCAGGAAGGAACCATCCCCAGGCCCGACTTCCAGCGCCATGCGATGGTGCTTTAACGGGGCGTCTTCAAGCACCTGGATGGCAATATCAGCATATTGCTCATAGCTGGCGATCAAATCCTGCTGTTGGTGAAACTTGTGCGCATTGAGCTGGAAAAAGGTGCTGGAGTTTTCCTCGCGCTGCCGGTGCATGGCCAAGAGCCTTTCCTGAACATCTAGCGGCAGATCAATTTTATCCACCGCTTCGAAAATGCTGTGTTGTAGCGCTTCCAGATCGGGATGTTGCCCTATTTCGCTGCGGCGGTAAAAGATAGAGTTGGCCTCGCGCCTTGCCGCCACTAGGCCGGCACTGGAAAGAACCTTCAAGTGGTGACTGAGGGCGGGCTGGCGAATGTCGAAGATAGAGCACAGCTCGGAGACCCCGAACGAATCTTTGCGCAGCACCCTGAGCACTAGCAGGCGCAAAGAATCGCCGCTGGCTTTGCACAGGCGGGTAAGCGTGGCTAGTTGCAGAGCAGACGGCGGCTGGTCTGACTGTGATGTCATCGATTTGGCGATGTTAGACAAACTCATTTGGAGAGTCTAGCAGGCCAGCAAAACTATATCAAAATATTTTGATATAGTTTTTGGTGCTTCTCATGTCAATGAAATTGCGGTTATGCGCCAAATATCTGCCTATTTGTTTGCCGTTCGCGCCCGCTTACGCGAAAATAGCGCCCCGTTTCCTACCTATTACCTCTTCGGAGAACCTGATGTCGTCCCCCCGCATAGAACTTGCCAATGCCATTCGCGCTCTTAGTATGGACGCGGTCCAGAAGGCGAAAAGTGGCCACCCCGGCGCCCCCATGGGCATGGCGGATATCGCCGAGGTACTGTGGAATGACTTTCTACGGCACAACCCGTCAAACCCCGCCTGGCCTGGCCGCGACCGCTTTGTGCTGTCCAATGGCCACGGCTCGATGTTGCTCTACTCGCTGTTGCACCTTTGCGGCTATGAACTACCCATTTCCGAAATACAAAATTTTCGCCAAATGCACAGTAAGACGCCTGGACACCCGGAATATGGCTACACCCCAGGTGTAGAGACCACGACGGGCCCGCTGGGCCAGGGCCTGGCGAATGCAGTAGGTATGGCCTTGGCGGAAAAAGTTTTGGCAGCCCAGTTCAATCAACCGGAACATACCGTGGTTGATCACGATACCTATGTGTTTGTGGGCGATGGTTGCCTGATGGAGGGCATTTCCCATGAAGCCAGTTCCTTGGCTGGGACGCTGGGTCTGGGCAAACTGATTGCCTTTTATGATGACAACGGTATTTCCATTGATGGCGAGGTACAGGGTTGGTTTACTGATGACACTCCCGCCCGTTTTGCAGCCTATGGTTGGCACGTCGTCGCGGGGGTCGATGGACATAATGCCTCTGAAATTCGGTCTGCGATCGAGGCGGCTCGCGCCCAGAATGACAAGCCGACGCTGATTTGCTGCAAGACCATTATAGGCAAGGGCTCACCCAACAAGCAGGGAACAGAGTCTGCTCATGGTTCGGCATTGGGTGAGGATGAAGTGGCTGCGACACGCCAGGTTCTGGGTTGGAAATATGGACCTTTCGAGATTCCCGCCGATATTTATGCCGGCTGGGATGCACATGAATCGGGCGCTGCTCGTGAACAAGAATGGGAAGAGACGATGGCGGCTTATGCCGTTACACATCCTGAGCTGGCGATAGAACTGCGCCGCCGGCTCGCGGGTGAGTTGCCCCAAGACTTTTCGCAGCAGGCCACAGCGTATATTGCACAATGTCAGAAGGAAGGCGCGACTATCGCCTCGCGCAAGGCCTCCCAGAACTGCCTGAATGCCTACGGTCCGTTGTTGCCAGAGCTCCTCGGCGGCTCTGCAGATCTGGCCGCATCCAATCTGACCTTGTGGAGCTGTCTCTTATACACATCTCCGAGCCCACGAGACAGGCAGAAATCTC
>OJFK01000109.1_pt1 | contig 24781 bp, 25 predicted proteins | sample 1594101 | NCBI WGS metagenome assembly OJFK01 (sample SAMN05416723, study PRJEB24817) | seawater metagenome | isolation source: Sea water | place: Canada:Atlantic | collected 2013-07
AGATTTCTGCCTGTCTCGTGGGCTCGGAGATGTGTATAAGAGACAGAGTTGATTCTGCGTCAGTTGGGTCTTGTTGACTATGAACCAACGCTGACAGCAATGCGTCAATTCACTGATTCACGCACTGCCGACTATCCTGACGAGCTGTGGTTGCTGCAGCATCCGTCAGTGTTCACGCAAGGGCAGGCTGGCAAAGCTGAACATCTGCTGGCTCCAGGGGATATCCCCGTCATTCTGGCGGATCGCGGCGGGCAGGTTACCTATCATGGCCCAGGACAGTGGGTACTCTATTTGATGGTGGATATGCGTCGTCGCCCAATGGGTGTGCGCGACCTCGTCAATCTGATCGAGCGCAGTGTGCTGCAGCTGCTGGAAGAATATGCGATTTCCGCCGTGCTAAAACCCGGGGCTCCGGGTGTTTACGTGGCGGATGAGAAAATTGCTTCCCTGGGTCTGCGGGTGCGCCGAGGCTGCAGCTACCATGGGCTGGCTCTCAACGTGGATATGGATTTAGAGCCATTCGGGCGCATTAATCCCTGTGGCTATGAGGGCTTACAGGTGACGTCTATGGCGAAAGAGTTGCCCGGTGTCGAGCTCAAACTGGAACTCATTGGTCAGCGCTTGATGGACATCGCTGCGAGCATGCTGCGCGTTTAAGACACTGACGCTTACATTCCCATAACATGCCCTGCTTTAGGTTATAATCGCGCCCCTTTGGTTTTTGTGCCCGTATTGTGGCGTTAGAAATCTGTATTTACGTGGAGATTCAGGTCAGTGTCCGACAGTAAATTAGCCTCCGAAATTGGCATTAGAAGAACCTTCGCCATCATCTCTCACCCGGACGCGGGTAAAACGACGATTACGGAGAAGCTTCTGCTTCTGGGTAATGCTATCCAAGTAGCGGGAAGCGTGAAGGGTAAGAAAGGTCCTCACGCCACGTCCGACTGGATGAGTATGGAGCAGGAGCGTGGTATTTCCGTGACCTCTTCGGTGATGCAGTTCCCCTATCGCAAACGCACCATCAATTTGCTGGACACGCCCGGGCACGAAGATTTTTCTGAAGATACATACCGCACACTCACGGCGGTAGACTCTGCTCTGATGGTGATTGATGGCGCCAAGGGCGTGGAGGATCGAACCATCAAATTGATGCGCGTCTGCCGTCTGCGTGATACGCCTATATTCAGTTTTGTGAACAAGATGGATCGGGATATCCGCGATCCTATTGACCTGCTCGATGAAATTGAAGCCGTTTTGAAAATACAGGGCGCCCCTATCAACTGGCCCATTGGTATGGGTGCGGAGTTCAAGGGCGTGTATAACTTGTATACCGACACCATTCATCAGTACACACCCGGGAAAGGCAGCGTACTACCGGATGACCGGATTATTACAGGGCTGGGCAGTGACGAAGCACGCGCGCTGTTGGGTGATGAGTACCTGCGATTCTGTGAAGAAATTGAACTGGTGCGCGGCGCTAGCCATGTCTTCGACGTTGACGCTTTTCTCGCTGGTCGTTTAAGTCCTGTGTTCTTTGGTACCGCCCTTGGCAATTTCGGGGTGCGGGAAATGCTGGACGATTTCGTGCGGTGGGCGCCAGCGCCGCTGGATCGCGACGCCATTGATCGCACTGTGGCGGCAATCGAGAGCAAATTCAGTGGTTTTGTATTCAAGATCCAGGCCAATATGGATCCGCGCCATCGCGATCGTATTGCGTTTATGCGGGTATGCTCCGGTCGCTACCTCAAGGGCATGAAAATGCAGCATGTGCGCATTGGTAAGGAAGTGAAGATCGTGGACGCGGTGACCTTTCATGCGGGCGAGCGGGTGCTGGTGGAGGAGGCGGTGTCGGGTGACATCATTGGCCTGCACAACCACGGCACTATACAGATTGGCGATACCTTTACAGACGGCGAGGCCTTGCAGTTTAGCGGTATCCCGCATTTTGCGCCCGAGCTGTTTCGTCGTATTCGCCTGACCGACCCGATGAAATCCAAGCAGTTACAGCGTGGGTTGCAACAGTTATCAGAGGAGGGTTCTACCCAAGTATTTTCACCGATCATGTCCGCTGACTTGATCGTGGGTGCAGTGGGCCCGCTACAATTTGAAGTGGTGGCCTATCGTCTTAGGGATGAGTACAAGGTGGAGGCGCGCTATGAACCGGTGAATGTGTATACGGCGCGTTGGATTACTTGTGACGATAAGCGCAAGCTGGAAGACTTTCGCAAGAAAGCGGCAGACCACCTCTCTATGGATGCGGGGGGTCATCTCACCTATCTTGCGCCTACCCGGGTCAACCTGTCTCTCATGGAAGAACGGTGGCCCGAGCTTGTTTTTAGTGCCACTCGGGAGCACTGAACACCAACTCAAAAAGTGTTTAAGTAGTGTATTTATTTAGGCAGCACCTGTTATCGGTGCTTCCGCTGCGCTGCGGGGTCGTCTAAGCTTGGCAAATTTTAGTGTCGGCACGCGGTGCTGGTGGAAAAAGTACTGCCGTCTTGTGATACTGGCAATCCTCTCGATCTTGCGCGGAGGCGCACTTTATGCTCAAACCTGTTCAACTCGGCAACAGCGGCTTACGTGTATCCCAGCTCTGTCTAGGTACTATGAACTTCGGCGTACCCGGACAGGGTCATCAGGGTAGCTGGACGCTAGATATTGATGACTCCAGAGAGATATTTCGTGCTGCCATAGACCTTGGCCTGTTCTATTTTGACTGTGCGGATTTTTATGGTATCGGTGCCTGCGAAGAGGTGATTGGCAAGCTGCTGCGCGAGATCTTACCCCGTGACGAGTATGTGCTCACCACCAAGGTTGCGATGCCTATGGGTAGCAATGCCAACATGTCTGGCCTCTCGCGCAAGCATATTATTGAGGGTATGGACCGCAGTCTGCAGCGGCTGGGTGTGGATTATGTCGACCAACTTATTATTCACCGTCATCCTCACGGTATGCCCTGGCATGTGGCGGTGCCGATAGAGGAAACGCTGGGTGCGCTGAATGATCTGGTAAAGGCCGGCAAGGTTCTCTATCTGGGCGGTTCGTCTATGTTCGCTTGGCAATTTGCCGAGTTACAGATGACAGCTGAGCGTCATGGCTGGGCCAAATTTATTTCCATGCAAAATCATTACAACCTGATCTATCGTGAAGAAGAGAGGGAGATGAACCCTTACTGTGTGCAATCGGGTGTTGGTCTGACGCCCTGGTCACCCTTGGCCCGCGGTATTCTTGCCGGGTCCTATAAAGGTGGCTTAGATGGTGGCACTACCAAGCGTTCATCTGGTGCCGATATGGATCGGACCTTGGCCCTCTATCGTGGTGAGAACGATTTTAAGATTGCGCAAAGAGTCATTGAGACGGCGGAAAAGTATGGTAAAACGCCCGCGCAAATTGCGCTAGCGTGGCTGCTTTGCAAGCCCGGTGTTTGCGCGCCGGTCGTGGGTGTCAGCAAAGTCTCTCAGCTTGTCGGGCTGGTTGAGGCAACCGACATTGTGCTGGTACCGGACGATATCGATTACCTTGAAGAGCTCTATCGGCCATTAGATAATCTGCTGACCTTGGGTATGTCCTAAGGGGGCATACCCGCTATGTTCGTTCTGCCCGCGTCAAGTGTGAGTAATAATAAGCCGCACTGCGCGCGGCTGCTACGCGTAACTCGGGAGTGTTCATGGGCGCTTAGGCGAGCAATTTTTCGATGTCTTTCGCAATAGCCTTGGGGGTGTCTTTGGGCGCGTAACGCTTTACAACGTTGCCGGAGGCGTCGATTAAAAACTTGGTGAAGTTCCATTTGATGCCCTCGCTACCCAGCACCCCAGGGGCTGATTTTTTGAGGTGTTTGAACAGGGGGTCAGCGTCTGCCCCATTGACTTCTACTTTGCCAAACATGGGAAAGCTCACGCCGTAGTTAAGCTGGCAGAATTCCATAATCTCGCCGTTGCTGCCTGGGTCCTGTTTGCCGAATTGGTTGCAGGGAAAGCCTAGAATTTCCAGTCCCTTGTCTTTGTATGTCGCATACATCTCTTCGAGTCCTGCAAATTGTGGTGTGAAGCCACATTTGGACGCAGTATTGACGACTAGCAGAACTTTGCCTTTGTAATCTTCGAGAGATTTGTCTTTGCCCTGTGGCGTTTGACAGCTGAAATCGTAAACGGTATTCGTCATGGTAGTTCCTCTGGTGTGGAATGATCAGGCCATTTGTGCCTGATGAAAATTTACCTGCTCCATCAATAGGCTAATACGCTTGCGTTGCATTTTAAGCGAATATTCCAAGGTTTTAAGCTTGGTCAGCAGTGCTGCGTGCTCCCATTTTTGTTGGAGGTGCAGTTTCCCTTCTTCCAGGGCATCGCTCAGCTGTTCTTTTGTGCGCTCATAACGCTCCGCTTGCAGAACTGTCCATTCGTTGATGGAGTTGGTGAATAATTGATACTCGCGCTCCAGTAGGTCTTGCAGCGAGTCACTGTTTTGTGATTCATTCAGCTTGTTGCGTGCTCGCTCGAAGGCAGTGTCTAAAATGACGCGCTGAATCTTAAAATCGGAGACTCGGTTTAGGTTGCTCGCCAGTCCCAGATATTGGCATAGGGCAATCATCCACTTGGTCGGGTCCCATTGCCACCAGCGAATGCCATTGCGATAGTCAGTCTGAAACATGTGATGATAGTTATGGTAGCCCTCGCCGTAGGTGAGGAAGGCGAGAAAGCCATTGTCTCGTGCGCTGTTGGTTTCGGTATAGGGTCGGCTCCCCCAATAGTGAGCCAGGGAATTAATGAAAAAGGTCACGTGATGGTTCACCACTAAACGCAGCAGCCCGACCAGCAACAACGTGCCGATCACATCGCCATGCCAGAAGCCTAAAAGTAATGGCAGACCTAGGTTCATGAAGAGGGTGAGCGGAATATAGTGCTTGTGTTGCCAGGTGACGACCGGGTCACGAAGTAAATCCTTGGCGTTACTAAAGTCCGGCGTATCGGTGTTGTACTCGCGCAGCATCCAGCCAATGTGACTAAACCACAACCCGCGTCCGGCCGAGTAGGGATCACGTTCATTGTCATCGACATGGCGGTGGTGCCTGCGGTGGTCTGAGGCCCAGATCAGAATGCTGTTTTGCAGCGCCCCTGCTCCCCAGAACGCAAAGAACCACTTGAGCGCAGGGCTCGCTTCATAGGCTTTGTGAGCCCATAGTCGATGGAAGCCTCCGGTGATAGATAGGCCGTTTAAGTAGAGGAAGGCAAGCGCCCACAACCACTGAAAAGCGTCATAGCCTTTATAACCCCCCCATAGGGGCACCAGAATCAGGGCCGCGATAGGAAAGCCTAGGAAAATGACGACGTTCACCAGATTCAGTGGCGGTTTTGTTGTGTTTTTGATCATGGGGTTATCGGGTCTCCATTTGGCCTGCCAATCGTAAACGGACTGATTTTTTGGTAATGAAAGTATTCCGCTTCTCATCACCTTTCATTCTACAGTATCACGTAGTTTCTTCCACACTAGCTGAACATGGACTAATAGACTCAGCTTGTTTTTTTGAGAGTAATCATTCGACACCACCTGCGTCTAGGTTGTTCAGTGGATCGAGTGTTTCACAAATTCGCCAGTCGCACGCCAGAGGGCGCGGAGCGACTCATTGAGGCGCAGGAAGCATCTTTATCCGACGTGCTAAAGCCAGGTTGCTGTATAGGATTTAGAGGGCGTAAGTGGCCTTTTGTTCCGCAGATGGCCTCTGTTTTTGTACCTTCCGTACTGCGGTTGTGCCTGTTCTAGAGTTTTTCGAGGTAGGACTGATATTCCAGGGGGGTGATACGCTTGCGGAACTCCTCCATTTCCTGCTTGGTGAGGGTGTAAATACGCTGTAACTCGCTTCCAAGACTGTTGCGAATAAACTCTGATTCGCTGAACAGGTTTACCGCATCGGGCATGTAAACGGGCAGCTTCGCGACTTCCTGTGCGTAGCCATCGCCGCTAGTGGGTTCGCCCGGCGACAAGTTCTGTTCAATGCCATCAAGCATCGCAGACAGTAACACTGCGAACAACAAGTATGGGTTGGCATCTGCCCCGGCAACCCGGTGCTCCAGTCTCCGGGCCGCGTGGTTACCGGCCGGCACACGTATCGCTACTGTGCGGTTTTCGTAGCCCCAGCAGGGGTAGGTGGGCGCATGGAAGCCCGGCTGGAAACGTCGGTAACCGTTAAAGCTGGGAGTAAAAACAGCGACTGAATCTGCCATGTTCAATAAGCAGCCAGCAATGGCATTGTGAAGCAACGGAGAGCCCTTTTCAGTGCCATCGTCGAAAATATTGACCCCGTTCTCATCCAGCACGCTGCAATGTACATGCAACCCATTGCCCGCCTCATTTTCAAAGGGCTTGGGCATAAAGCTGGCGATCAGGTCGTGTTTGGCGGCTACGCCTTTGATCAGGCGCTTCATCATGAGGATCTGTTTCGCCGCAAGTACCGGGTTATCAACGTGCTGCATGTTGATTTCGTACTGTGATGGGGCCGACTCCTTCGCGACACCGTCGAACGGGATATCCTGGATTTCGCATGCCAATCGCAGATCTTCCAGCATCGCCTGGTGATGATTGAGTACATCCAGGTCTTAGGTGTTGCCGCCGACGGGAAATCCCCCGAGGGGAGCGGGGCAGGTTTGCAGGGGCAAGGAGTCGTCGAATCGGACCAGGCTGAACTCCAGTTCAACCTCAACCACTGGCCGCCAGCCTACTTGCTGGTAATGCGCGAGGACTTTTTTTAGCACATGGCGTGGATCGCCGCTGCAGGGTGAGCCATCGGCGTTGAACATGGAGAGCATGATCTGTCCGTGCTGGCCCCAGCGGCCCAGGGCGTGGGCAAGAGCAAGAGGGACCCTTCTACTGGACGACAGGTGCCATCGGCATCCCCGCTGGCGAAGACTAGCTGCTCAACGTCGCGGCCCCATATGTCGAGGCTGAGAGCAGTTTTGGGCAGTTTTAACCCCCCCTCGAAGATTTTTTCAGTTTGTGGCGGGGTACCCACTTGCCCCGCATAATCCCATTGCAGTCGGGGAGCAGCGCTTCGATGGCTGTGATTTCAGGGAGACCCCGCCGGAACCAATCGGCTTCAAGTGACATCTATTTAAAGTCCATATGTTCGGTGAGGCTCCACTATCCAGAGTTTAGCCGATAGACTCAATACCCCACCTTGGGCAACCGCCCGAGTTGGAGGTCATCAGGAACTTGATGCAGAGCCACATTTGGACCGAGCCACGCGGTATTCAGCGGGGCGACATATAAATGCTGAGTGGATCTTTGCCCTCAGCCTGCCCTAAGCAGGACATTGAGTTGAGAAACAAGGAGAAGAGATCAGTCTCGGAGCTCACATCCAGTTTGCGGTAGATACTCTTCCGGTGCCGACGAACAGTTTCGACCGCAATTTTTAGTCGCTCAGCAGAAATGCCCGTGCCGTAGCTGCGCAGCATAAGCTCCAGCACATCCTTTTCCCGAGGAGACAGCAGCGATTCTCCAAACGTGCGAAAAGCGAGATCAATCTGATGATCAATGCCCGGCTGGATCAGATTGGTTGCCGCGAAGTCGCGGATTTCGGTGTGACTTTTGATAAGCTCGGATACCGGTTCCGCCAGTAGATACAGGGACTCGTAATCTTTGTCGGTGAACGGACCGCGCTCGGGTAGGCGCATAATGCTCAGGTTGATGACATTGCCCGCCTGTAATTTGGAAAGGTATACCACCTCATCGCAGATGCCAGTGTCAGAATAGTAATTGAGATAGTAATCAGAGTCCTGCAGCTTGCCCATTGTAACGCGCGACAGGCGGTAAATCTTGGCGCGAGGTTGGTTCATAGACGTTTGATAGAACGGGTCCTCCTGGTAAGGTCCCTCCAGGTACTGATCAATCTGGAAGGCGACCGCATGCTGGGGTATACAGTGAAACAGCACTCTGGGAGGCAAATCTTTGTGGTACAGCCAAACTTGGGGGTAATCGACTTTGACCTGTCCGTCGATGGCATCGATCAGCGTAGAGAAAAATTGCTCGGTACCCAGGGCAGCGATAGCCATGGGAATATCCGGTTCCATTTGCTCAGTTGAGCGATGTCTGTCATAAGGCCTTAAGATACGGACATAACAACATTTTTGCTACTCAGTTGTCAGGCGCCGCGGGGTTGTCAAACTCGTGGGTCAACTAATCATCCTGCAAGGAACTTCTGCTAGGTCGTGGTATCGTCATCACTGCTCGCTGAGTTCACCTTTGACGCCATGTTGCGCTATGCTGTGCAGTCGGTCCGGAGGCTACCTGCGTTATGTCCATAGATAGGGTTAATTCAGCGTTGTACAAAAAGGCAGTGCCCATGGAGTTCACAAGGGCGCTGCTTGCGCAGGCGCGGGCCTACAACTGCGATGTTGAGGGCATTTTACGGGCCGCAGGGTTTCCATTCGACCCATTGCGTCAGGATGTGCAGACCGTTCTTGTGTCGCGAGAACAGTATTCGCGACTGTGTTTGGCCGTAATTCGCGAGCTCGGTGATGAATCCGGTGGTGTGATGCCTGACGTGCAAACCCCGATCGGGACCACACGTCTGATCGCTCTCAGCATGATCAATAGTTCTAATCTGTTATCCGCCCTGCATCGTGGCATTGAGTTCAATGGGGTATGCCGAGTGCGTCAGGGCGCTGATGTTATCAACCGGTTGACCGTTGATCATGAGCGCAAAGAGGCCACCCTGACCTATCTTTCTCAAAATGACACCAATCAGTTCCAGCACAGCGTTCTCTGTAATCTGGCTATCTGGCTACGATTTGGTGGCTGGTTGATCGATCAGCGCATCGATGTGACTAGCGCTACCTGCGCCGGTCCGAAGCCGAAATTTCTGGCCGGGATGCGCCATTTTTTCCCCTGCCCGGTGGAATATGGCCAGACTGTCAATTCAGTGACCTTCAGCGCTCGACACTTAGATGCTGAACTGGTTCGCGATGAGAAAGCCCTCGAGCAATTTCTGAAGCTTGCGCCCTATTACATGATTATCGAGCCCCTGCTCAGCACTTTCAGTATCACGCATCGCATCCGAGGTATTCTTGGGGACGACTTTCGACAGGAGATGCCCAGCTTTGAAGGTTTGACGGTGCTATTGAATATGTCAGCGCGCACACTGCGACGCCGCCTAGATAAAGAGGGTACCTCTTACCAGCGCATTAAAGATAATGCTCGGCGCGATGTGGCCATCTCAATGTTAAGCCGTGATCGACTGACCGTCAGTGAAGTGGCAGAGCAGGTCGGCTTCTCCGATCCGAGTGCGTTTCACCGTTCTTTCAAGAAATGGACAGGGGAATCTCCGGGCTCTTACCGCTAGTGTATTCGCTCTCGTAGGAAATCGAGAATCTCATCCTTTGCAATGAGCTCGGACGCTTCCCCACACCGGCTTTTATACTCGATATTGCCATCTGCGAGCGCGCGATCGGCTATCACGATGCGATGCGGGATGCCGATGAGCTCCATATCGGCGAACTTGACCCCCGGCCGTTCGTTGCGATCATCCAGCAGTACTTCCACACCGGCCGCCTGAAGTTGCTGGTAGAGGTCTTCAGCGCACCGTGCAACATCTTCTGACTTATGCATATTCAGTGGCACAATCGCCAACTGGAAAGGTGCCATGCTGTCAGGCCAGATGATGCCATTGTCGTCGTGGTTTTGCTCGATGGCGGATGCCACGATTCGGCTTACCCCAATGCCATAGCAGCCCATGGTTACCGTGACATTTTTACCGTTTTCGTTCAGCACGTGGGCATTCATGGCCTCGCTGTATTTGGTGCCTAGCTGGAATATATGGCCGACCTCGATGCCGCGCATGATCTCCAGGTGACCTTTCCCGTCGGGACTCGGATCTCCGGCCACTACATTGCGCAGGTCTGCAATCGATCCAGAGGGGCAGTCCCGATCCCAGTTGACGCCTGTGAGATGAACGTCATCCGTGTTGGCGCCGCAGGTAAAGTTCGCCAGTTGCGCTGCGCTGCGATCGACAATGACCGGCAATTCTAGCCCTGTGGGGCCTAGCGAGCCAAAGCCCGTTCCACATGTGGCGCGCACCTGTTCTTCGTTTGCCATTTGCAGTGGGACAGCGACGTCGGGAAGCCTTTCTGCCTTAATAGTGTTCAGTTGGTGGTCTCCCCGAAGGACCAGGGCCACTAATGAACCCTTCTCTTTACCGTCGACAATGAGTGTTTTAACGCTAGCGGCAGGGTCAATCGACAGGAGTATCGACAGTTCCTCGATCGTCCTGACGCCGGGAGTCGACACTCTTTGCAGAGCAGCTGTCGGCTGCGGGCGCTCCACTGGGGAGGCAACGGCTTCAGCCATTTCCACATTAGCGGCATAGTCACTGGTGTCGCTGAACGCGATGGCGTCCTCGCCAGAACTTGCCAGCACATGGAACTCGTGTGAAGTGCTGCCACCAATACTGCCACTATCGGCGATTACCGGACGAAATTTCAGTCCTAGTCGGGTGAAAATAGTGGTGTAAGCGTCAAACATGACCTGATAAGTCTGCTCCAGCGATGTTTGGTCGATATGGAACGAGTACGCATCCTTCATTAAAAACTCGCGGGAGCGCATGATACCGAAGCGGGGCCGAATCTCATCTCGAACCTTAGTCTGTATTTGATAAAGGTTAAGCGGCAGCTGTTTGTAGCTTTTGATTTCGTCACTTACCAGGCGGGTAATGACCTCTTCATGGGTAGGGCCGAGGCAAAACTCGCGCTGATGGCGGTCTTGGATGCGCAGGAGCTCCGGACCATATTCCTCCCAGCGCCCCGATTCCTGCCATAACTCGGCGGGCTGTAGCACCGGCATGCTCACTTCTTGTGCCCCAGCGGCATCCATTTCCTGACGAATAATGCACTCTACTTTGCGCAGAACGCGCAGACCTAGGGGTAGCCAGGTGTAGAGTCCCGCGGCTAATTTTCGAATCAGTCCAGCGCGAAGCATCAACTGGTGGCTGATAACCTCCGCATCGGTAGGCGTTTCTTTTTGAGTTGCTATCAGGAATTGACTGGTGCGCATGAAAACATCCGGTGATTGGGGCTCTTGCAGAGCACCTAGTTTACGTCTGAATAAGATAAGCGTACAGCATTGCATTCAGGGTGTTTGTTTTGGCATGGATTGAGATATTTATTTCGGGTGCCAGTCCGTACTTTTGTGATGCGTATTTGTTTCTTAAAGGCTTAAAGAGCTAAAAACATAGCTTATTTTGACGCAATCGAAGAAAACACTTGTATTGCAGCGTTTCATGTTTTATATATTCGGTTGTGGCTTGTGACCGCGCTGTTTTCGTGAAAATAGGAAACGCATAGTCTGAGTTTTTTGGGAGAATTTCATTTCATCTTTTAGGGAAGGTAGAAAATAAAATGGCGACTAAAAAAGCAGTAAAAAAGGCTCCAAAAAAAGCAGCACCCGCAGTTAAAAAAGTGGGTCCGGCGATTCAAGCGAAAATGACCAAAAGTCAGATTGTTGCAAGCTTGGCTGAGAGCACTGGTTTGACTAAAAAGCAGGTCGGTTCGGTCATGGATGAGTATGACACTCTGATCCAGCGTAGTCTCAAGAAGCGCTCAGTGGGTGAGTTTACTGTGCCTGGCATGATGAAAATCACCACCGTGAGCAAACCCGCTAAAAAAGCACGCAAAGGCATCAATCCTTTCACCAAGGAAGAACAGATGTTTAAAGCCAAGCCCGCGAGCATTGGCGTAAAGGTTCGTCCGCTGAAAAAGATGAAGGAATTCGCCGGTTCCTAGGTAGATCTATAGCCAGCTTGCTGTGGCGAGCTGGCTAGTACGTCCTTTCTCATAGCACTTGCCCCGTGCTGGTCTCTTCTGACGCTCTATTTTGCCCACCCCTGCGCTTGGCCTGCCAGCTCGCATGGGTTAAAATGCCCGCCTCAAATTATTACGTCACTTCGCGATTTAACCATTGATGGGACCGCTCCATGCCGATTTATGAGTATCAGTGTCAGGCTTGTCAGAATCAAATAGAGGCTTTGCAGAAGATTAGCGACACGCCTTTGCTTGACTGCCCGCAGTGCGGTGAGGCGTCTTTGAAAAAGAAGGTCTCTGCAGCTGCTTTTCGCCTCAAGGGCAGTGGTTGGTACGAAACTGACTTCAAGACAGGGAATAAGAAAAATCTGGTAGGTGGCGGTGACGGCGGTGACAGCGGTGGCGGGAGCGCCGGCAACGCTGGTGCCGGTGCCGGAGATAAGTCCGCCCCGTCCGACTCTGGTTCGCTCAAATCCAGTGAGAGTAAATCGGGTGATAGTACAAAGACAGCCTAATTCCTGGCCCATTGTGGGTCCGGCCAGCTAATCCATACGGAATCCAGATTATGCGCAGTCATTATTGTGGCGCTTTGAGCACAGATAATATTGATGAAACGGTTACTTTGTGCGGTTGGGTAGATCGGCGCCGGGATCATGGCGGTGTCATTTTTCTTGATTTGCGTGACCAGCGGGGCATTGTGCAGGTGGTATATGACCCCGACACGGATGAACATTTTCAGCGTGCCGACCGTGTTCGTAGCGAATATGTCCTCAAAGTGACTGGGCGGGTGCGGGCGCGTTCCGATGCCACCGTGAATTCGGCCATGTGCACAGGCGAGATAGAAGTGCTGGGCAAGGAACTGGAAATTCTTAATACCGCTGCGACGCCGCCCTTCCAATTAGATGAATACACAAATGTCGGTGAAGACGTGCGCCTGCAGTACCGATATATGGACCTGCGCCGGCAGCAAATGCAGGACCGCCTGATTTTGCGCTCCAGAATCACTAGCGCAGTGCGAGGCTTCCTCGACGGTGAGGGGTTTCTGGATATTGAAACACCGATTCTCACGCGGGCGACGCCTGAGGGCGCTCGTGACTATCTGGTGCCTAGCCGCACTCATCCGGGTCAGTTCTTTGCTTTGCCGCAGTCACCTCAATTGTTCAAGCAGTTGTTAATGGTGGCGGGTTTCGATCGCTATTATCAGGTTGCCAAGTGCTTTCGGGACGAGGACCTGCGCGCCGATCGGCAGCCTGAGTTTACCCAGATTGATATCGAAACGGCCTTTTTGGGCGAACAAGAGATTATGGCCATCACTGAGCGCATGATTCGCGAATTATTTCAGGCTGTACTGGAAGTCGATTTGCCTGCGTTTCCCCACATTAGCTATGCGGAAGCCATGGAGCGCTATGGTTCGGACAAGCCCGATCTGCGTATCCCGCTGGAACTGGTCAGCGTGGATGACCTGATGCAGCAGGTCGAGTTTAAAGTGTTTCGCGGGCCGGCAGATGACCCCGAAGGGAGAGTTGCGGCGCTGAAAGTGACTGGCGGAGCGTCTATCAGTCGCAAAGAAATCGATGCCTACACCCAATATGTGTCCATCTACGGCGCCCGTGGGCTTGCTTGGATTAAGGTCAATGACATTGGAGCGGGGGTGGCGGGTCTGCAATCTCCTATTCTGAAATTCATGCCTGATGACGTCGTCGCACAGATGATGGAACGGCTAGGTGCTGCCGATGGCGATATCATTTTCTTTGGAGCTGATCGAGCGCGGGTGGTCAATGAGGCCCTTGGGGCTTTGCGAATCAGGGTTGCCGAAGATCAGGGCTTAGTGGCTGAGGGATGGGCGCCGTTGTGGGTCGTGGATTTCCCCATGTTTGAAAAGGATGCCAATGGTGCTTGGACGTCGCTACATCACCCCTTTACCGCACCCGCTTGCGACGCAAAGCAGCTCGCGGCCAGCCCGGGCGAGGCGCTATCTCGCGCCTATGACATGGTGTTAAACGGCTGTGAACTCGGTGGTGGCAGCATCCGTATCCATAAGCATGAGATGCAGCAGGCGGTATTTCGCATTCTGAATATCGATGAGGCAGAGGCTGAGGAAAAATTCGGGTTCCTACTGAACGCGTTACAGTATGGCGCGCCGCCTCATGGGGGTTTGGCATTTGGTTTGGACCGGCTGGTAATGTTGATGACGGGCGCCAAGTCTATTCGTGATGTGATCGCTTTCCCCAAGACCCAGAGTGCGGCCTGTGTAATGACCCGCGCGCCCGGGGATGTCAGTGCTGAGCAGTTGAAAGAGCTGAATATCAGACTGCGCCAGAGCCGCGAAGCCATCGAGAAGGAAGAATAGGTTACTGTCTCTCTATAAAAAGGCAGGGCGGTTCACTCCGCGGCCTTGGTTCCCGTGTATTAAGTAGGACATGGCGGAAGTTCATTCATTAGGCCTTGGCTGCAAAATCATATCTTCTGCCTACAGACCAACCCCACAAACTTGTCCATAATGGTAGCCTGAAGTATCTGGCGGAAATTGGCATGTCGCTTATCCTAGGGATCGACCCTGGCTCACGTAAAACAGGCTTTGGCATTATCAGTTATGTGTCCGGGCGCAGCGAGTACATTACCAGTGGGGTGATTCGCTTGTCCGGGGATGAATTGCCGGAACGACTGCGGGTCATTTTTGACAGTGTGACTGAACTGGTTGAATTGCATTGCCCACAGGAACTGGCGATCGAGCAGGTATTTATGGCGAAAAACGCCGGCTCCGCGCTAAAACTGGGGCAGGCGCGTGGTGCTGCGATTGTGGCCTGTGCCGTGCAGGATATGATAGTTGCTGAGTACTCGGCTCGCCAGATCAAGCAGTCGGTAGTCGGAACCGGGGCGGCAGATAAAGAGCAGGTGCAGCACATGGTCAAGGTCTTGCTCAGATTGCCCTCGGCGCCGCAGGAAGATGCAGCGGATGCGCTGGCCGCAGCGCTGTGTCACGCGCATACACAACAAAGTATGATCAATATGGCCGGCGCCAAGTCTGTGCGCCGACGTCGAATACGCTGACAGGACTCCCACCGGATGATAGGTAGAATCAGAGGACGTCTCGTCCATAAGCAAGCCCCAGTCATTCTGGTGGAAGTGGGAGGTGTCGGCTATGAATTGCAGGTTCCCATGACGACGTTGTTCCAGTTGCCAGAGTTGGACTCGGAGGTGTCGCTGCTGACACATTTTGTGGTTCGCGAGGATGCCCAGCTGCTCTACGGCTTCATTGACGACAGAGACCGTAGTCTGTTTCGCCAGTTGATCAAGGTCAGTGGCGTCGGCCCCAAGCTGGCGCTGACAATTTTGTCGGGAATGGATGCGCAAAGCTTCGCTCACTGTGTGCAGCGTGATGATATTTCTTCTCTTACGGCATTGCCCGGTGTTGGCAAGAAGACAGCAGAGCGTCTGTTGATTGAGATGCGCGACAAGCTCAAGGAATGGCTGGTCCGTGCGCAGGATGAGCAGGGTGAGGAGAGCCGCGGCGCCTCCCCGGCTCCCTTCACGGATATCGTTGCCGACGCCGAAGGCGCTCTGATTACTCTGGGTTATAAACCGCAGGAGGCTAGTCGCATGGTGTCAGTGGTTAATGATGATAGTGTGGTTAGCAGCGAGGAGCTGATACGTCGTGCTCTGAAATCCATGGTAAAAGTGTGAGGCCAGTAGCATGATTGAAACGGATCGCCTGATTGCGGCGCAGACTGATAGCCCGCGCGAAGACGTCATAGACCGAGCGATTCGCCCCAAAACACTCGATGAGTATGTCGGTCAGCAGGTCGTGAAGGAGCAAATGAGCATTTTCCTGCAGGCGGCTAAAGGCCGCGGAGAGCCTTTGGATCATACCTTGATATTTGGTCCTCCGGGTCTGGGCAAAACGACCTTGGCCAGCATCATCGCTCAGGAGATGGACGTTTCTCTTAAAACAACCTCCGGCCCGGTGTTAGAGAAGGCCGGCGATATTGCCGCCTTGATGACGAATCTCGAACCCGGAGATGTGCTGTTTATCGATGAAATCCACCGTCTTAGCCCGCTGGTGGAAGAGATACTGTATCCCGCGATGGAAGATTATCAGCTGGACATAATGATAGGTGAGGGCCCGGCGGCCCGCTCGATAAAGTTGGATTTGCCCCCGTTCACGCTGGTGGGAGCCACGACCCGGGCAGGACTGTTGACCTCTCCTTTGCGAGACCGATTCGGTATTGTTCAACGGTTGGAATTTTACGAGGTGGCAGACCTTGCGCTTATCGTGCAGCGCTCTGCGCAGATACTGGATATTGGTATCGATGCCGCAGGTGCGACCGAGATAGCCTGCCGCTCCCGTGGCACTCCGCGGATTGCCAACAGGTTGCTGCGTCGGGTGCGGGATTATGCCGAGGTGAAAGCGGATGGTTATATCACTAACGACATCGCCGATCGCGCCCTAGACATGCTCAGCGTGGATCAGAAGGGTTTTGATCATCTAGACCGCAGGCTGTTATTGGCACTGATCGAAAAGTTTGATGGTGGCCCGGTGGGCGTAGACAGTCTGGCTGCAGCAATTTCTGAAGAGCGTGGCACAATCGAGGATGTGCTGGAGCCGTACTTGATCCAGCAGGGCTTCATGCTGCGCACGCCTCGTGGTCGCATGGCCACGCGCAGTGCCTACCTGCATTTCGGCTTGCCCGGCTCCCCCGGTGCCGCCGTGGGTGGCAATCTGCCTCCGGCCGCGGAAGAGGGTGGCGAGTCCTAGTGGCCACAACGGAATTTTCACATCAGTTGCGGGTCTACATTGAGGACACCGATGCGGGCGGGATTGTATATTACGTCAATTATCTCAAGTTTATGGAGCGAGCTCGTACAGAGTTTATGCGATCACTCGGCTATGGAACGGGTTATATTTTCAGTTCGGATCTAATGTTTGTGGTGCGCGATGTGGCGGTTACCTATACTCTTCCGGCGCGCTTGGATGATGAGCTGGAGGTTACCGCTAGCGTGCTTCAAGTGCGCGGAGCCGCTCTGGTGTTTCGCCAGACTGTGCGCCGTCGCGACGACTTGCTGGCGCAGGGCGATGTGACTGTCGCTTGTGTAGATCGGTCCAGCGTGAAGCCGCGTCGACTCCCGACAGAGATGGCGACGCAATTGCGAGCGATGGAACAAAAAGAAGCGTAAATTTAAGGGAGCACACGTTGGAAGAACAATTGAGTTTGATGGAGCTAGTATGGAACGCAAGCTTCACTGTCCAGTTTGTGATGGTCATATTACTGTTGGCCTCTATTTTCTCGTGGTACATGATCGTTAATCGGTATCTCTACTTTCGCAGTGCTAATGATGAGATGTATCGATTTGAAGAGCGCTTTTGGTCGGGGATTGATTTGTCCCAGCTCTATCGAGAGGGCAATGAAAAGGCGTCGGATGGCAGCGCGATTCTGGGCATGGAAAGTATATTTCGCGCTGGTTTTAAAGAGTTTTCCCGCCTCGCGCAACAGCCTGAAATGGATTCTGAGGCGGTCATTGAGGGATCTCGCCGGGCTATGCGGGTTGCGGTTATGCGTGAGGAGGAACGTCTCGAACGCCATCTGGCGTTTCTGGCGTCGGTGGGTTCCACTAGCCCTTATATCGGTCTGTTTGGTACGGTGTGGGGGATCATGCACTCCTTTCGCGGGCTAGCCAATTCTACTCAGGCAACGTTGGCCACCGTGGCGCCGGGTATCTCCGAGGCACTGGTAGCCACAGCAATGGGATTGTTTGCGGCAATCCCCGCCGTACTGGCCTACAACCGGTTTGCTTCCAGAGTTGAAGTGCTCAGTAATCGCTACGACACCTTTATGGACGAGTTTTCCGGTATCCTCTACCGTCAGGCTTTTGCCTTGCGCTCACGAGAAAAGAAGGCGGAGTAGCGCGGTGTCTCGTAATCGCAAAAAACGTAAACCTATGTCAGAGATCAATGTTGTGCCTTACATTGATGTGATGCTGGTGCTGTTGATCATTTTTATGGTGACGGCACCCATGCTGATGCAGGGTGTGAAGGTTGATTTGCCCGAAGCAAGCGCTGACCCTGTGGAAAATCAGGACAGTGAGCCGGTCATTGTGTCGGTTGATGCAACAGGCCAACTGTTCCTTAATCTCGGGCAAGAGGAACAGGTTCTGTCTTTGGCAACCATTAAGGATCGTGTGGCAGCAGTGATGCGCCGCAGCCCAGAGAAGCCTGTGATGGTTTGGGGTGATCGGGCCGTTCCCTACGGAGAGGTAGTGACGGTGATGGTCGCACTGCAGGAGGCCGGTGCTCCCAGCGTTGGTCTGGTCACTGAAACACCCCAGTGACAACCTCACTCTATGCCAAGCCAGTGATGCCACGCATTATATTGCGGCCGGCACTGGTCACTCTGTTGATACACGGTTTGCTGTTGTATCTGCTGACGGCCAACTGGGAGGCTACTGAACGCGAGATTATTCGCGCTAAGCCTGCGCCAAATATTATTAATGCCCGTCTCGTAGACATTAGCGAAATTTCTAAGCTCAAACCGGCGCCACCGAAGCCCAAAGCGGTTACTGTGAAACCGAAGTCCAAGCCCAAAGCAACGCCACCGAAGCCCAAAGCAGTTACCCCGAAACCAAAGCTTGCACCGCCCAAGCCGAATCCTATACCCAAGCTAAAGTCCAAGCCCACGCCAGCAAAGCCGACGCCGCCTCAGCAAAGTAACCGGGATGCGTTCGCCGCAATCGTTCGCGATGAGCTCACCACCGCTGCCGCGCAGCAGCAGACGACGGTAACCGCAGGGGAAATATCCGCAAGTTTCGTCTCTTTGATACAGCGGACCGTAGTAAACTATTGGAGTCGTCCTCCCAGTGCACGCAATGGTATGGAATGTGAGCTGTCGATACAGCTGATTCCCACCGGGGAGGTGGTTAACGTCACACTGGTCAGGAGTAGCGGTAATTCCGCCTTCGATAGCTCAGCAATCAATGCTGTTCAGAAAGCGGGAGCCTTTCCTGAGCTGCAAAATTTGCCCAGCCGGGAGTTTGAGAAAAACTTTAGGCGTCTTACACTAATATTCAAGCCAGAGGATTTACGTTACTAATGAAACGACTACTGACTGCCCTGATGAGCATCACGCTGGCGATAAGTACCGCAAGTGCATGGGCGCAATTGACCATTGAAATTTCTCAGGGTGCGGATAACCCCACGGCTATCGCGGTAGTGCCCTTTGCCTGGCAAGGTGTAGGCGTTGCGCCGGAGGAGATCGCGTCCATAGTGGACGGCGACTTGGCCCGCAGCGGCCAGTTTGCGCCTATAGCGCTGGCCGATATGCTGGGCAATCCCACCACAGAAGCTGAGGTTTTTTACCGTGATTGGCGCTCCCTCAGTGCTGAATATCTGCTCATTGGTCGGGTTTCGTCGGAACCGAGTGTATTGCGAGTAGATTACGAACTTTTCGACGTACTGCGTCAAGCCAAGGTACTGACTGGGTATGAATCTGGTCCTGCCAGTGATGCACGTATGCTGGCCCACAGGGTGGCCGATGCGGTGTATGAAAAGCTCACAGGAGTGCCCGGGGCGTTTGCGACCAAGCTGCTCTATATCTCCGTTGATCGAGTGCCCGGCCGCAACGATTACTCGCGCTTGACGATGTCGGACTCCGATGGCGCGCGACCGATTGTGCTGTTTGACACGCATGAGCCGTTGCTCACGCCAACCTGGTCTCCTGACGGGAAGCATATCGCTTACGTCTCTTTTGAGACGGGCCGCCCCGCGATTTACCGACAAGAAATCGCCACCGGACAACGCGAACAGCTGACCAATTTTTCGGGCCTCAACAGCTCGCCAGCCTGGTCTCCCGATGGTAAAACTATGGCGATGGTGTTGTCCAAAGACGGTAACGCGGATATTTACCTAATGGACTTGGCGACTAAAAAGCTCACACAATTGACGCGTCACTATGCGATTGATACTGAGCCTGCATGGATGCCGGACGGCCGATCGCTACTGTTCACCTCGGACCGCGGTGGCAAGCCGCAAATTTATCGTTATGACCTGAGCTCTGGTAAGACCGATCGTGTCACCTACGAGGGTACTTATAACGCCCGCGCGCGCGTATCCCAGGATGGTCGAAGTGTCGTGATGGTGCATCAGGCAGAGGGTCGATTTCACATCGCAGTACTGGATTTGGTGACTAATCGTATGCAGATATTGACCTCAACCGACTTGGATGAAAGTCCCAGTATCGCGCCAAATGGCTCTATGGTATTGTACGCTACCAAGTATCAAGATCGAAGCATTCTCGCTGCTGTCGCTGTGGATGGAGAGGCAAAATTCAGGCTCCCTGCCAGTAAAGGCGATGTGCGAGAACCGGCGTGGTCGCCTTATTTAGCGCGCTAAAAGCTCGCGCATTCTAGCGGGTATTTAACCATGACAAAAACGGAAGGATTGAGGGCTATGAAGCATTTTACTGTTGCTAGTAAAGCTATTGCACTGCTGTTCTCAGCAGCGTTGTTGGTTGCTTGTTCTGGTAGTGATACAAAAGAAGAAGACGAAGCTGCGGCTGCTGCAGCCGCGGCTGCAGCAGCGTCAGCGTCAGCCGCTCAATCTGCTCAAGCTGCTCAGGGTGCAGCGGTCTCTGCTGAAATGGCAGCGCTGGAAGAGGCAGCCGCCTCTGCAGGAACGGTATTCTACTTTGAATATGACAGCGCCAACTTAACCCCTGAAGCCCTTGACGCATTGAATGCCAATATTGCGCTACTGCAGCGTAACAATACCAATGTCCGCCTGGAAGGTCATACCGATGAGCGCGGCACACGCGAGTACAACCTTGCTCTGGGTGAGGGACGGGCGAACTCCGTACGTGAATACATGATTGCCAGTGGTATCCCCGGCTTTCGTATTGAGACTATTAGCTTTGGTGAAGAGCGTCCTATAGCCTACGGCACGGGTGAGGCCAACTGGTCTCAAAATCGCCGTGTCGAACTCAAGCTGCAATAATCGATGGGCTTATCTGTCGGCAAAGCGCTTGTAACATGCGGGCTGGTTATTCTGGCTGCACCGTTGTCTTTTGTAGCCTCTGCGCAGTATGTGGATCTTGAGGCTGAGCGTGCGGCGGCGCAGGCGGCTGGACGCACAAGTACTGGCGTAAGCCAACCCACCGCCAATGCACCTGCTCTAAATGACCCTTACAGTGCCCGACCTGCGCAGGCATACCCTGCCGCGAGTTACGGTGCGAACACAGCCCCTTCAGCGGCTACGGCCGTCACGTATTCGGATGCCAGCGCTGCGCCGACTCCGGAGGCCGGTAGTCAAACGGGCGGTACGGATCTGCGTAATCTATTTTTGCAGATGCAACAGTTGCAGCAGGAAGTCAGACGCCTGAACGGAAAAGTAGAGGAGCAATCGTTTGAGTTAAGCTCTCTCAAGGAACAGAGCCTGCAGCGCTATATGGACCTGGATAAGCGTGTTAGTGGCGCTAGTGCACAGCCCGATACTGCAGGCGGTTCCGCAGCACCGACTGTGGCGGCCTCTGTCGCCACGAGTAACCTGGCGGCTGGTGTCGAGCAGCCTGGTGAAGCGAGCGCCTATAATGCGGCCTATACGCTGGTTCAGGGGCGGCAGTTTGACAAGGCGATACCCGCTTTTCAGCAGTTTCTGCAGCGATTCCCCGGTGGTCTCTATGCCGCCAATGCGCATTATTGGCTCGGTGAGCTGTATCTGGTGAAGGAGCCGCCGGACCTGGAGGCCTCGAGACAGTCTTTTGTACTGTTGCTGGCTGAGTACCCTGATAATAGTAAAGCGCCGGATGCTCTGTATAAGTTGGGCACGGTGCAGTTCAAGAAAGGCAATCGGGAAAAAGCCAGAGAATACATGGATCTCGTGATCAGTCAGTATGGCAGTACCAACAACGCTGTTGTAAAACTGGCCAGGGAATTCATAGCCCAGAACTATTGATCGGTGCGATCCGGTGACGAACCCTACTCATAACGACGCTGTCTTATCCCGCGGTGGCACAGCCACTCAAGCGGATACAACTGTGCGCCTCACGGAAATCTTTTACTCTTTGCAGGGGGAGGCGCGCACGGTGGGTTTGCCCACCGTTTTTGTGCGTCTCACCGGATGCCCGCTGCGCTGTGTCTACTGCGACACCGAGTATGCGTTTAGTGGGGGCTACCTGCTCAGTCTTGCAGATATTGCCAAGCAGGTTGCCGCTCACGAGCCTCACTATGTCACCGTAACGGGTGGCGAGCCACTCGCTCAGCCCAATTGTCTGCCCCTCCTTAACAGACTGTGCGACGCCGGTTACGAAGTATCACTGGAAACGGGCGGGGCGATGAGCCTAGAGGGCGTGGACCCACGCGTCGTGACAGTGTTGGATCTGAAAACCCCGGCATCTGGAGAAATGCAGCGCAACGATTACAGCAATATTTCGCTGCTGCGCAAGCACCATCAGGTCAAGTTTGTTATTTGTGATCGTCAGGATTATGAATGGGCTCGGTTTAAGCTGGATGAATATGGTTTGCTCGAGCGTGTCTCGGATGTGCTTTTTTCTCCAAGCTTTGGACAACTTGAAGGCCGACAATTGGCAGAGTGGATTCTGACGGATAATCTGCAGGTCAGAATGCAGTTGCAGCTGCACAAGTTACTGTGGAATGACGAACCAGGCCATTAATCGCCATGAGTGAACAAAAGCGCGCTGTTATTCTGGTGTCCGGCGGACTTGATTCCACCACGGTGCTTGCCATGGCACAGTCACAGGGCTATGCCTGCTACACCCTCAGTTTTGATTACGGACAGCGTCACCGCGCTGAGCTGTATGCCGCCGACAGGGTCTCCCGTGCTCTTGGGGACGTAGAACACAAGTTGGTTAAACTCAATCTGGACAGTATCGGCGGATCTGCACTCACTGACATGTCCATCGCCGTACCCGAGGAGGAAACGGCAGGTATACCTATCACCTATGTGCCAGCGCGCAATACGGTATTTCTGTCGATAGCACTAGGCTGGGCGGAGGTGCTGGGTGCGCACGATATCTTTATTGGCGTGAATGCGGTGGATTATTCCGGTTATCCGGATTGTCGTCCTGAATACATTGCAGCGTTTGAGACGATGGCTAATCTCGCGACGCGGGCAGGGGTCGAGGGACAAAAAATCACGATACACACGCCCCTGATGAGATTGGGAAAAGGTGACATTATCCTCGCTGGCATAGCGCTGGGGGTAGACTATGCGATTACCGTCTCCTGCTATCAGGCAACCGAGGAGGGTCTTGCGTGTGGTAAATGCGACAGTTGCCGCCTGCGTCGCCAGGGTTTTGCCGATACGGGTTTGGAGGACCCCACACATTACCTCCATGCGCTTTAGCGTTATGATCTTCCGTAAAAAGCGCTTGATTTTTTATCCTTTTTCCGTAGTATGCCCCTCTCTTTCTGGGGCCGTTAGCTCAGTTGGTAGAGCAGTTGGCTTTTAACCAATTGGTCGCGCGTTCGAGTCGCGCACGGCCCACCATGTTTCTCTATATAATCAGTCACTTAGAAGCCTGCAAATTGCAGGTTAGACTGGAGAAGTAACTGGCAGAAAAGTGTCTCTTAGAAAACGGACTGATTGGTCCCAAATGGTCTGACGACTCACAGTTAAAGGCCAATCCACTGATAGGTCTGCGGGACAAAGTTGTAACGAACGCTGACGCGGACTACAACTTCGATTCAACTTCATCTTAAGTGTTTCATGCTGACTTTTAGAGGCGCATAACTGCGGTATTAGATACTTGAAGAGGTCTTATGGTCATGCATGTAGCAAATTGCCCAGTATTTGGTGCTAAGAGCCGTTCAACTAAGGTTGGAGTGGGTTGTAGATGATTGTAGGTGAGTGCAAGTGGAGTTATGTTTTGTGAATCGAGGCTAACCAGGGTTACAGCCGGCTACAGCATAAGTTGAGTGAAGCTGAGCGCTGGTGCCGTTCTTGCTAGCGAACTAATCGTTCCGAATGTGTGATGTGTAGCTAGAGGCCTATGCTGCATCAGTTAAATAGAAAGGCAAGCTACCCGGGGGTATGCTTGCCAGTTGGCAAGCGAAGGTAAGTTACTGCCGCTGTATCCAGATGATAGAACTCTCTCAAAGTTTTTCCTAAAAAATATTTTATATAAATCTACGAGCATTTTCGGTAAGCGTTCTCTCTACATTCTTGGGAGTGACAAGGCTGCGGGCGCCAGCCAAAGCAGCCGAAGGCACGACCAAGGTTAAGTCATATTATTATTTTCTTATTGGCTTACTAGGCATCGGCTACGGCCTTTGGCTGGCGCCCGGCCTTGCCTCGCCTGGAGGGACTCAGTGGGTTCAGTGTCTTAGTATTATGAGCAAAACGGCCCCCGAAGGAGCCGCTGTTTATTGCGATATCCGAGCGAGCCCGTGATCGAGTCGGTTTAAGGTTGCTCAGGGGGACCGATCAGCGGCGCCCTGACCGGCGCCGCCAGACCAATATAAACCACCATCGCATCGCCCACAGGATCCGTTTGGATCGGCAAGTCCTTCCAGTTGTTCGTTAACCACACATTGCCGGAGGAATCGACTTCGACGGCGGTATTTCTATCCAGCAAATCGCTGTGGTAGCCGGTGTTATTGGGTGACAGTGCGTCGCCAGTTGATACTCCCGTTGGGCAGGATCCATCCCTGGCACCGCAAAAATGCGACACGCCGCCTCTGGTGAAGTTGGCTACCCAGACATTGTCTGAACCATCCACGGCGACACCCCAAGCAGCGGTCAGTCCGCCTGGCGCTGAATATCCGGGTAGCGATGGCTCTGGTCGGGTGTTAATTTGTACACCATCGAGGTTCACCATCGCCACGCCTGCGTAGGTGGCTTGCGGCTTGTTGATCGGTGGCGGACAGGGCAGATCAATTTCGCCTGAGAGGGAGACCCAGACATTACCCAGACTGTCGGAGGCCACGCCCATGGGCCGCGAGCTGTCTCTTATACACATCTCCGAGCCCACGAGACAGGCAGAAATCTCGTA
>OJFK01000111.1_pt1 | contig 24429 bp, 16 predicted proteins | sample 1594101 | NCBI WGS metagenome assembly OJFK01 (sample SAMN05416723, study PRJEB24817) | seawater metagenome | isolation source: Sea water | place: Canada:Atlantic | collected 2013-07
CGGGTATTGGTCCCGCCGTCGGCGGGGCCGCCGCAGGTTATTTGCCACCGACCGTGGTCGTTGAGGATATTCTGGACTTGGTGGTCGGGGGCGTCCGCCTGCATCTCTTTTGGGGCAATACCGACCTCGACGATGGACTCTCGCTTTGGCTACCGGACGAGAAAGTCATGATGGTCGGCGACGCGGCCTATCCGATGCTTCCGGCAATCGCGACTCCGCGTTTTGAGTTCGGTCGTCAGTCGTGGGAGGCCCTTGAAACTCTGGATCACTACCGGAGCTTTCCGATAGAGCACCTAGTCCCGGGCCATCTCAGCGTGATCTCGGGCAAAGAGAACGTCACAAAATTTCTTCGTAACTTTCGCGATCTGGTTCAGTACATGCAGGACCAATCGATCCGTGCCGTCAATCGCCGCCTGGATCACGGCGAGGCTGCGGCTGAAATGGAGGCAAACCTGCCGCTGCACCTGAAGAACGATCCAAACTTGGCAGAGCGATATCATGAGTTCTCTTGGATGGCCAAGCAGATGTATACGAAGGCGGGTGGCTGGTGGAACGGTGACACTGTTGAACTCGTTAGCATTCAGCCCAAGGAGCGCGCCGAGCGAACCCTCGAGTTGATCGGGAGTCGTCGAAAAGTTCGGCAGGCGGCTGAACAGGCATTCGAGCAGGGCGAACGCGGCTGGGCCGCAGAGCTCGCTCGCATGCTAGTTGTGACTGATCCTAACGATGACCAAGCGAAGCAGATGCTCGCGCGGATACTTCGTACGATTGCGTACGATTCAAACACAGCCAACCTGCGTCACTACTTGCTCACCGAAGCCCTCGTAATGGAGGGGAAGGCGGATCTAGAGAGCATGCCGATCGACGTCGCAAATCCACGTTTCCTCGCGGCGAACCCCGATTCGGTAATGTTTCGGGCGCAGGGTACACGGCTTGATCCCGTCAGCAGTGCAGCTGTCGAGTTAGTCGGTGGCTTCACAATTAGCGATACTGACGAGGAGCATACCTTAATCATTCGCCGCGGCGTGATCGAATGGAAGGCGGGGCGACCCGAGAAGGCCGATATTCGCGTCACCTTTGATCGGGAGACGTGGTTGCTGATCGCCGGCGGTCAGCTTCGCTGGCTGGATGCAGAAGAAAAAGCGGCGCTCACGGTGACGCCTAACCGTGCGGCACTAAAGTCCTTTGTTCAGCATTTTGATGGTGAGGGCTAAACGCCATCGAGCAGCCGGGGCGCTTCATCATAAAATGGTTCTGCTGCTGGATATTGGTGTCTAATAAACCGTCAAACTTTTCATTGCACGACTATCGGTAGGTTGGAGTTTATGAAAACCCAAAAAACGTTTTGCAGAATATGTGAGGCACAGTGCGGCCTCGTTGTTAATACTGATAATGAGAAAATCATTAGTATTGAGCCCAACCCCGACCATGTCGGAAGCAAGGGCTATGCCTGTATGAAAGGTTTAAAAATGGGTGACTTCGCTCATAATCCTGACCGCCTCACTTCACCGCTGAAAAAAATAGACGGCGAATTTCAGGCTATTAGCTGGTCACAGGCCCTAAGCGAAATTGGAGAAAAGTTAAAAGCCATACACAGCGAACACGGCGGTGAAGCAATCGCCGCATATATGGGCAACCCCATCAGTTTCAGCTTTTGGCCAACAACGGCCATGACCCTGTTCCTGAAAGCCTTTGGTGCTAATAAGCTGTTTACACCCGGCACCCAGGATTGTGCCAATAAATTTGCCGGCGGCGAACGCCTGTTTGGCTCTGCCAACGACCAAGTGTTTCCCGATATCGAGCACACCCAGTTATTGATAGCCATTGGCAGCAATCCTGTCATTTCAAAAATGAGTTTTATTTCAATGCCCCACCCTATGGAAAAATTGCAGGCCATAGAGCAACGGGGCGGTAAGGTGTATTGGGTCAACCCAAGAAAGACCGAATCAGCCAAACGCCTAGGTGAACACATTGCCATCAGGCCTGATACCGATATCTTTTTCGCACTCGGCTTTCTCAATGAACTGATTCGCTGTGGCGGAGTTGATCAACAACGTGTTGCGAACTATATGAACGGCTATGACACACTGGCCGACGTTGCGCAGACCTGGACAGCGGATCGAGTCGCACAGGTGACACGAATACCCGCTGACACGCTACGACGCATGGTGCAGGACTATATCGCCGCCGACGGGGCAGCCATGTACTTTTCCACCGGCGTCAATCAGGGTCGCTTTGGCTTGCTGGTCTACTGGATACAGGAAGCGATTAACGCCATCAGTGGGAATTTGGATAAACGTGGCGGTGTGTTAGCCGGCAAAGGTGTTGTACCTCGCATTGATCTGCCCACAGAAACCTTAACGTCACGAATCAACGATATACCCTATGTCAATTCCACCATCCCAGCAGGCATTATGGCTGAAGAAATACTGACACCTGGCAAAGGTAAGGTTCGTGCCATGTTTAATATGTCAGGCAACCCTTTGCTGACCTGCAGCGGCAGCGACCGACTGTCACAAGCATTCGATGACCTAGAGTTGTTTGTGTGCCTGGATATTGTGCGTAACGAAACCGCAGCGCATGCCGATTATATCTTGCCCGGGCTGCATTCACTCGAACGCGCTGACATTCCATTTTACTTTTTTACTATGATGGGGTTAATGCCAACGCGCAGCTTTTCCTATACCGATGCTGTCATCGCACCACCGGGCAGTTGTCGTGATGAAGGTCTGATACTGCGACAGATTTGCAATGCCGCAGGGGTCCACCTTGCGGGTTCACGATGGCTGCAGTGGGCAAGTAACGCCGGCGTGTGGCTTAAAAAAATTCCGTTTATTGGCCAATTGGCAACAATGGAAAAACTATTTTTGGGCTTACTGCTGCGATCAGCCAAATTGGGCGGCATTAGCAATATGCGCAAACACCCTGACGGGCTGCTGCTGGAGCCCAATCAACCCGGCGACTATCTGGGTCAGCGGGTGATGACCCCATCGGGTAAAATAGAGCTGGCACCCGCAGATCTGGTGACTCGCGCGGAGCAGACACTGGAGTCCACCTTTGCACAGGAGCTGGCCAATAGTGATGCGTTAAAGTTGATTCAAAAGCGAGAACGGTTTAGCCATAACAGCTGGGCACACAATGTAGACGCCTTTGTTAAAGGTGAACGCAATACCAACTATCTCTACATCAACGAAACGGATGCCAAAGCATGTGGCCTTGTCGATGGCGACAGAGCGTTAGCCCGCGTCGGGGAACACAGCATTGAAGTCCCGGTAAAAGTCGACAACGACATGATGCCAGGGACCATTGCCATCCCACATGGCTGGGGCCATCAGCAGGCCAGTGGTCTCAGCATCGCCAGTAAAACTGACGGTGCTAATATTAATCGATTGATGCCCAGTGGGCCGGACTCCATAGAGCCCGCATCAGGCATGTCGCACATGAACGGTGTCATTGCGCATATCAGTGCTATGAGTAACTGATTTATCAGTATTAAAGGGACTTCTATCGAACTGAAACATTTGACGGACGACGTTGGCGGACGCAAAGTACGTGTACATAATCGCTGTCACTTCGATACTGTAGTGTTTTTGGAGGATCCAGCTGGCTGTTTGCCAAAGGCTGTGGATGCCACAAAAGGAATTTAGACTATTCACAGCTGTGAGACATAAACATGAATCGTATTTTGATTGCCTCCGCCCTTGTTTTGAGTTCCTTGCTCGTAGCCTGCAGCGACAGTAATAACAATGGCCCACAGCTGGATCAGGGCGCACCCAACCCCTTTGCTGGATTCGTTAGCGCTGTTTACAGTGGTGGTGACAACTGGCTATGCCACCCTGCGCTGACTGAGGAGAACAATGTCTGTGCCAGCAATCTCGATGCGACCCTCGTATTTGCCGATGGCTCTACCGAAGTGGAGCTGTATAACCGAGAAGCCGACCCTAAAGTGGACTGCTTTTATGTCTACCCGACTGTCAGCGGCGATCCGGGCACTAACTCCGATCTGGAAGAGGGCGCCGAAGAAATTTTTACGACACTGAATCAGGCGGCGCGTTACTCACGCTTTTGCCGTATGTTTGCCCCGGTGTACCGCCAGACTACGCTTGCCGCCATTGCTAGCGGCGCCTTTGGCGAAGGTGGGTCAATAGCCTACGCCGATGTTCTCGACAGTTTTCAGCATTATATGGCTAACGACAATAATGGCCGGGGTTTCATTTTTATTGGACACTCCCAGGGCGCTAGTCACCTCAAAAAGCTGATAGCAGAGACGGTTGAGAATGATGAGTACCTGCTACAGCACCTAGTCTCGGCACATTTGATAGGTTCCGCAGTGCGCACGCCCGAGGGAGCGGATGTCGGTGGTGATTTCCAGCAAGTGTCTGTCTGCCGCACTTCCGACCAAACGGGTTGCGTTGTAAACTATTCTATCTATCGTCAATCTGACCCCGAACTCGCAGCGGGCCTTGCCGTATTTGGCACTCCCAGTAATGGATTAACCGCTGTGTGCACCAACCCAGCGGCCCTGGCCGGTGGTGACGCCAGTCTTAATAGCTATTTCCCGGTCGCCGCTGTGCCCGGTGTCATCGACGCACTGATCGTCAAGCGTGCTGACGGGCCCTATGCAGACTCAACATCGGCGCCACCGCTAACCACGCCGTTTTATGCCATGCCGGATTTCATCAGCGGGCAGTGCGTGCTGGATGAAAATGGCATCAGCTATCTGGAGGCCACAGCGCACGCTGATCCACTCGATCTCCGAGCAGACGACTTTAATGGCGAATTCGTCATTTTCCCGGGGTGGGGCCTGCATCTGGTCGATATGACGCTGCCAATGCGCGATCTAGTAGAGCTAGGAGAGACCCAAGCTGAATCTTGGCTGCAGGATCAATAGCGAATTCGGCAGCAGTGAGGCGTTTGCTTATACTCCTATGAGGTGAAAGCGCGCTATTCGTTGGCCACTCAAACGATTGCAGCATGTGCTTTACGGCATTATCATACGCAACGTCAATGTCCACTGGTGTCCGCTGAGTTTAGGTTCTTGAGGACAAGGAAGAGCGATTACGCAAGTACCCCACATTCACTCGGTTCGCGTGTTTGCAGACGCTGGGCTATCAATGTCTATGCCCGTGGCCCAGGGTAACCCTTGCTGCGTGATGATGATGAAAGCAGAACCTGAGACAGCGCCGCAGCCCAGCAATGTCACTCAGTGCTGCACGTGGCTAGGGGAAAACGGCGTGCCGCAGGTGCGCTGTTGGACGCCGATGGGGCAGCCCATCAGCCTGTGTGGTCACGGGTTATTGAGTTGTGGAACAATATGGACACAGCGAGGAGAAGTAGTCTCGCGTATGATTATGAACGATGCCAATGTGCGATTTTCACGGCACCGAGACATCAGTTGGGTCGGTTTTGATCCCATAGCTAGCGAGCCCAGTGTGGTGCCAGAGTGGGTTAAGAACGTTTTTGGCAGCGTACCGCAATCGGCCGCTGTGGCTGGGGGTGAAGCGGGCTACCTGATACTGTGCTGGCCAGATAGTGTGGACCTGAGAGATCTTACCGTGCCCGGCGCTGAACTGGCAGAGCATACCGGCCGAGCGATCATCGCCACCTGTGCTGATACCCAAAGCTCAGCGCTGGATATAAGACAACGGTATTTTGCCCCGCAACATGGCATTGCCGAAGATATTGCCACCGGCTCTGCCATGCGGGTGCTGGCGGATTTCTGGCAGGCGCAGGGCGGTTATAATGAGCTGCGCGCATGGCAATGTTCTGTTGAGGGTGGTCATTTGTTCAGTCGCATACAAGGCGGCATCACTTGGGTAGGCGGTCGAGTAGAGGCAGAGGGTGTTTGAGTGTACTGGTTTCGAAACGCTGCAGTGCTGGAGATAAAGAGTGTCGGCAATGGACGATGAAGCAATAGTCGCAGCGTTTGTGGAAACCCGGCAGCAGTCTGTGACTATCTGCGCGCCGCTGTTGCCAGAAGATTACAGCTTGCAGGCGGCCGCATTTGCCAGTCCGCCCAAGTGGCATCTGGCGCATACCAGCTGGTTTTTTGAAACCTTCATTCTTAAGCCCTTCGCCAGCGGCTATGAGTCGCCGCAGCCGCTGTATGAGGTGTTGTTTAATTCTTATTATAATGGCATTGGCGCGCAGCACCCCCGCGATCAGCGTGGTTTGTTGTCTCGTCCCCCACTGGAGGACGTGCTGGCCTACCGTGAATTCGTTGATGCCGCAGTGCTAGCGCTGGCCGCTGCTGCGAGTGATACAGCGCGCAAAACGATTCATGAGCGCATGCTGTTGGGCATTGAACACGAGCGCCAACATCAGGAGTTGTTTTTCACCGACTTCAAGTATTCTCTGAGTGCAAACCCACTATACCCCGAGTACCTGTCACAAGCGCTATCCACGAGTGTCAGTGCGCCGCCATTGCGGTGGCTGCGTGATGAAGGGGGCCTCATTACCATTGGTCATTCGGGACAAGGTTTTTGCTTTGATAATGAACTGCCACGGCATCGCTATTTTGTCGAACCCTTCGAGTTTGCCAGTCGGCTGGTAAGCAACGGTGAGTTTCAGGCCTTTGTTGATGATGGCGGATATCAGCGCCCAGAATTGTGGCTGGCTGACGGCTGGGCCATCGCAGTGGCGGAAGGCTGGACCGCACCACTGCACTGGTTGAACAGAGACGGCGAGCAGAGGGAGTTCACGCTGTACGGATCACAGCCGCGTGATGCCGCTCGCCCGCTGTGTCATGTCAGCGGCTATGAGGCTGAGGCCTATGCCCAATGGGCGGGCGCACGGTTGCCCACGGAACAGGAGTGGGAGAAGGTCGCTGTTGACCAGCCTGATTCCCTTGGGGGCATGGACGATGGGCACTATCATCCACGAGTGGCTGCCGATGATAAAGGCGTAAGCCAACTCTATGGTGAGTGCTGGCAATGGACTCGCAGCGCCTATACCCCCTATCCGGGCTACAAGCCCTCCCCGGGAGCTATCGGTGAGTACAACGGTAAATTTATGAGCAACCAGTGGGTATTGCGCGGCGGCTCCTGTGTAACAAAAAGCAGTCAGGCTCGACCCAGTTACCGAAACTTTTTTTACCCGCAAGACCGTTGGCAGTTCAGCGGTATTCGACTGGCCCGAACTTAGACATAAAGGCAGATCAATGAGAGAACAAACGTCGCGCAAGAGCGACAAGGTGGTGTTTAGGAATGAGCATCCCGACCTGAGTCACAGCCGTGAGGAGATCCTCGCCGGTTTGCAAACTACTCAAAAAACGGTGAACCCGAAGTGGTTCTACGACGAGTATGGCTCGCAATTATTCGACCAAATCACCCGTCTGCCGGAATATTATCCAACGCGCACCGAGGTCGCTATTCTTACAGAGAACCGTGAACAAATCAGCGCGCGCTGTGGTCATGGCTGCCTGTTTATCGAGCCTGGTAGCGGCTCCAGCGAAAAGGTGCGGATATTACTCGACACTCTGCAGCCCGCAGCCTATGTGCCAATGGATATCTCTGCAGATTTTCTACAGTCGGCAGCCCTCGAGCTCGGTGGCGAGTACCCATGGCTCGATATCTACGCGGTATGTGCTGATTTCAACCAAGGCTGGTCTTTTCTCGACGCTTTACCGACAGGAAAACGCGTGGTGTTTTATCCTGGCTCAACGATAGGCAACTTGGAGCCGAAGCTGGCGGCAGAGTTCCTGATCCGAGTGCGCGATATGATGGGTGAGAACGGTGGTGCCCTCGTTGGCGTTGATACGCACAAATCCACTGATCGTCTCAACGCCGCGTATAACGACAGTCAGGGCGTTACGGCAAAATTCAATCTCAATGTGCTGCGCCGACTAAATGAGGTGATGGATGCGGAATTTGAAGAAGACAGCTTTCGCCACCACGCGTTTTACAATACCGAGGTCCGGCGCATCGAAATGCACTTGGTCAGCGAGCGGAAGCAGTCGGTGCGCTGTAACGGCGGCACCGTGGAGTTTGCGCTCGGCGAAACCTTGCACACGGAAAGCTCGTACAAGTACACGGCACAATCATTTGCGGCACTGGTGGAGGCAGCCGGATTGAAGTTGGCGCAGAGTTGGATGGACGCCGACGAATTATTCAGCGTGCACTACCTAGAACGCGCCTGAGCATCTACCAATGCCCCGTGCCGGGTTCGCCCTTAAAGGGGCCCCTAACGCGATCGGTAATCCAGCCACCGTAGAACTTGCCTGGCTGTGGTCTCACCAACTCACTGTTTACTCGACACTCCACCCGCCCTGGATAGAACGATGCGTGTCGGTGAATAGCGGCGAAGCTGTTGCTGGGGTTGGCGTATAGCCACGCAATTGGCACCTGCTGTGGATCGCTGGCCAGCGCGTAATAACTAGCCTCGCCTTTCCACTCGCAGAAGCTGCTCTGGGTGATCTTCGCCAGTTGCCGCCAATCGATATCTTTCTCGGGAAGGTAGTACGTGGGTGGGCTTGCCGTTTCCAGTACCCGCAGAGCAGACAGGCTGGTAGCGATGGGGACACTGGCATGACTCACCTCCACCCTTGCATCGCTGATCACCAGTATGGGGGGTCGTGGATAGTCCCACACTGATTCCTGGCCGGCGCTCGGTTGCTCAGCAAACTCTGGCCGTTTTTCCCCAGTATGTTCCCACATGCTCAATTTATACTCCTTGCTCGGCACGCATTTTCTGAACGCCGCGAATAATGAAGTGGATGAATGCGATCCATAGGCAGACGTAAGCCAAGGTGTAGCCCCAAGGGGCAAACAGATAACCCACGAGTACTCCGATGACGGGCAGCATGGCCAGCCAATGGCCGGGCACCCAAGCATCCTGTGCCCACGATATCCATACGGCGCTGATGGCGGAGAGGATCATCAGTCCCGCGAACAAAGGCAGTGCCCATGAGTAGAAATACATCAAACCGCCGAGCACGAGCGCGATGATGCCAGCACCCGAATGGATTACGGCGCCGAGGTCGAGTGTGCTTTCATTTTCGGTTAGATTTTCAGGCTCAGACATAGGCAGCGATCATCGGGAAGAAACCTTACATTCTATATTACCACGCAACGAAGACGCTTATACCAAGTGTCCGCCAAAATTAAATAAGCTGCTAATCGTCGCATGAGTAGGCAAGATTCGTCGTCCTTCGACTGGCACCGAATCGACAGCACATCGGCTGCAAATCACAATGTAGGCCTTGAACGCACAGCTCTCTGTGCAGAACGCTATAAATATTCTTGCATGATGCTGGCCATTTGGAGGGAAAGTTCCTTTAGTTGGGGATAGTTTTAGTCAAAGAATGGTTCGATCGCTACAGGCACAGATTTAAAGTTGGGTGTAAAGCTTCTAGGGTCGATACGCTTTTCACAGAGTACGTTGGCTTCAGGGTAATAAGCGAGAACGTTTCCAGGTGGTATGTCAAAAGCCTGCACCTTCATGTTTTCAAGCTTCCCTGTTGAAGACCGCACCGTAATTTTGTCACCGTCATTGAGAAAAAGCTGCTCCATATCTTCTCTTGATATCAGTAGGGCGTCTCGGCCAGCGTTATAGCGATAACTGTCATTCTCTTCATAGATGATAGAATTAAACTGTCCTTCACTGCGAATGCTGGCTAATAGAAAAGGATAGTCATTTGAGCCATCTCTAGGTTGAGGGATGGCATGTATTTGAAAGCTGGCGCGTTTATTCTCCGTGTTGAATTGAGGCGTATGCAGTAGGCGATTACGCACATAAAACTCTTCCTTAGCGACGCCTATATCTTTCAGTTCTTCCATTCCTGGTACGGTTTTTGCGATTGCATCGCGAATTTTTTCATGGGACCCAAACGCTTCAAAACTGAACGTTTTTTCGGCGGATGAATCTTTGTCAATTAGACCCTTTCCTAAGGCAGAAAGAATGCTTACTTCCGATCGGGCGTTATCGAGGCGACTAATGCCACCGTCACTTAGGCGCACAAAGTTAAACATTGATTCCTGTGTTGTGGATTGGCTTTCTTCATCTCTTGCACACACGGGCAGCACGAGTACGTCCTTTTCGATGCCGTATAGGTGCCCCTGATTCAAAGTGGTGGTGAGGTAAAGTTTAAAAGACACCTTGTTGAGTGCCGCTTCCGCCCATTTTGAATCAGGTGTCGCGCTGTATAAATTTCCACCAACAATGCATGCATTGTCCATTTCTCCTGCGTGAGCTGCTTCTAAAGACGCAAGTGTATTTAGGCCTTCTCGGGTCGGTAATTTGATATCGAGTGTCTGTTCAATTTTTTGAAAGACGTCAGACGATAAAATGGGCTTAACACCGATGGTTCCGATGCCTTGTACATTACTGTGCCCCCTTAGAGGCAGCAAGCCAGCATGCGGTTTTCCGAGCATGCCGCGAAGAAGGGCAAGATTGGCAATGTACTCAACGTTCGCCGATCCAAACTGATGATGAGTAATCCCCATGCCCCATGCAAATACGGCATTATTCGATTGACTGTAAAGCTTAGCCAGTTCGTAAACCTTTATTTTGCTGATACCAGTACTTTTTTCTATGTCGTTCCACGTTGTGCCATCGATATCATTTTTAAAGGTGGAAAAATGATCCGTATAATTTTCAATGAACTTTTTATCTTCAGTCCCTAGTTCAAGAACTGCTTTTGAGATTCCCTTTAATAGCGCGATGTCGCCACCAATATTGGGTTGTAAATACAATGACGCAATATCGGTGCCGCCTGCAATCATTGACGCGGGACTTTTGGGCACTGAAAATTTTACAAGTCCAGGTTCTTTTGCAGGGTTAATGATAATGATCTTTCCCCCGCGATCTCTGCAGTTTTTCAGTTGGTGTATTAGGCGCGGGTGATTCGACGCAGGATTAGCGCCAATAATAAAAATGGTATCGCAATGCGCTAGATCTTTTAGTTCGATTGTCGCGGTGCCAGTGCCGATGGTGCTACCTAAACCAACACTCGTTGCTTGGTGACAATAGTACGAGCAGTTGGTGACATTGTTTGTGCCGTACAGGCGTGCGAGTAGTTGTAATAGAAACCCTGCTTCATTAGAGGAGCGGCCGGAGGCGTAAAAAAAACTTCTGTTAGGTTCGCTTTGTTGAAACCGCTCTATTGCGTGCTGGAGAGCCCAATCCCATTCGACTTCTCGATAGTGTTGACTGCCTTTCGCCTTGTAAATAGGGTTACCTAATCGGCCTGTATGCTCTAGCTCTTTCGGTGAGAGTTCCCTGAGTTCGCTAATGCTATGTGAGAATACTTCGGATGGAATAGGTGATTGAATGTCGGTTGATTGCGCTTGAACACTTTTATTGCACACCGAGGGAAATTCCCCAAGCTCATTAGTCATGCCGCCAAGCTGGCCACCCATCCCAAGACCGCATGCTTTGCAGGTGTTTTTTGCGGTGAGTGCTTTTGCTGAATTTTTTAAGCCAATGCGTCTTACTGCATTAAGTGTGTAGAGGACCTTTTTGGGTCCGCCACCTACAATTTTTCTCATAGACTTGTCTCATGTGACCGAAGTAGTAGTCATACGGACAAGTTAAAGCTATTGCTTCAGAGAAGGCAAGGTATGGTGCGGAAAAATGCTTTTACCGAAGCTGTCAGAATCACGCCATGAATACGCAAAACCCCACCGTTTTCTCCGAGACAGTATTTGTTTAGTCGTGTGTCCTGCTTCGGCTGAACCGTGATGATACCTTATGCATTGACGAAGCGTCCGTGAACAGCGACGCCAAACAATATCACCCCTGATGGGCTATCAGGCCGGTGAGTTGGTTGATGTGTGTCTTCAGGCGAAGCGGAATGGCGCTGTGGATAAGCTACTCTTTCTATAAGCCACCGTCTCAACCCCGCAAGGTTTACGCCACCTTCTGAGATTTGGATAGTCGTGTTACGCTGAAAAGCTAAGTCTAAAGGGGCACGACGATGAGACGTCTAATTACTTATGTTATCCGAGCACTGCTGGTAGTTTTAGTACTCGCAGCAGTGGCGTTCGCTGTAGCGCGCGGAGGACTGAAGGAGGTAGATCAGGCAACTCGAGACGAGTGGGGCGGTAATTACCTGGAAACGGATCACGGCATCCTGTCTTATACCCGTGAGGGCCCTGTCGCTGCACCTGCAGTAATACTCGTTCATGGGTTTAGCACGCCTAAGTTTGTGTGGGAGCAGGTAATACCTGCCGTCGTGGCAGCGGGCTATCAGGTCATCAGCTTTGATCATCTAGGCAGGGGTTTCTCTGATAGGCCCGAGGGCCCCTATGATTCTGCCTTGTATAACAGCGAACTCGCAGGATTGATTAAAGGCCTAAACCTCAACACGCCTTTGACGCTGGTCGGTTACTCGATGGGCGGTGCCAATGTCGTTGACTACGCGGCCTCACATCCTGAACAAGTAAAGCAGCTAGTACTTATCGCTCCCGCGGGATATATGCGTAATGCACCTGAGATGTCTCCGCTGGCGATGCCAGTGGTGGGTGAGTGGCTGGCAACAGTTTTTGGTAGGGGTTACGCCCGCCAGGGTATTGAGTCTGAAATCAATGCAGGTAGAGCACCCGCGAATATGTTAGAAAAATTTGACCAGCAGGCAGCCTTTGCAGGCTACACCGATGCTCTGCTCTCCACACTTCGATATTTCCCGATGGCTGATTTGTCGGACCGTTATCGCATAGTGGGTGGCACTGACATTGACGTGTGGGCCATCTGGGGCACTTCTGACACAGTCGTTCCCTTTGATGGTGCTAGCCTTATGATGGAAGACGTCCCTCAGATGAAACTCACTGAACTTAAAGGCGCCAATCACAATATGACCTATGGACAGGCCGATGATGTTGCTACGGCGCTGGTGCATGCGCTTAAAGAGGGCTAATTAGCACACTTCCACTGCTGTCGAGAAATCGGGTATGCTGCTGACGTCATTTCAACAGGATAGCGCGTAATGAAGATAATGTTGACCACACTCTTTGCTGTAGCCGCACTGGTGGTATTGGCTGTCGTTGCAGGATACGCGTGGCTCGCGCCGGAGGAGTTAGTAACATACAGCCCTGCCCCCGAGACAGTAAAAATAATTGAAGGCGGTGAAATTATTGGCTACCAGAATGACTTGGGCGTGTCTGTGTGGCAGGGAATTCCTTATGCGGCGGCGCCGATAGGCGAACTGCGCTGGAAGGCACCGCGCCCAGTCACGCCCTGGGAGGGGCAGTTGCAGGCGCTTCGCCCCGGCAATGAGTGCGCTACCCAGCCCCGTTCCACTTCCAGTGAAAATCAGTCGGTGGACGGTAATGAGGATTGCCTTTTCCTCAACGTGTTTGCGCCTGCGAATGCCGACAATTTACCTGTCATGGTTTGGATTCATGGCGGCGCCAATACCCGTGGCAGCGGCAGCATTATGCTCTATGAGGGTTCGCTATTAGCAGCTCGCCACCAAGTGGTGCTGGTAAGTATCAATTATCGTTTGGGTAACTTTGGCTGGTTGTCACACCCAGCGCTGCGTTCAGCGGCTGCATCGCTTGAAGATAATTCAGGCAACTACGGCACACTCGATCAGGTTCAGGGGCTTAAATGGGTCAGGGACAATATTGCTCGCTTTGGCGGCAATCCCGACAAGGTCACTATTTTTGGCGAATCCGCCGGGGGCTGGAATGTCCTCGCGCTGATGGCGTCACCGTTGGCTAAGGGTTTATTCCACGGCGCCATCGTCCAGAGCGGCGGGCTGGATATCGAGCCTCTGTGGGTAGCTGAGAACTACGTTGACGACGAACAAGCTGGTAGCCGCCTCAGTTCACGCGAGATTATCAATCAACTGTTCATTCTTGATGGCTCCGCCGAAGATGCCGCGGCCGCTCGTGCCAGGCAAGAATCAATGTCCTCGACAGAGCTAGCCCGGTATCTGCGAGCAAAATCTACGGCTGAAATTTTTGCCGCTTATCGCAGTGAAGACGGCGGTCTTGTCACCACATTGCCGGACCTGATCGGCGATGGTCATGTGTTACCCGCCGGTGTTAGCTCCGAGCAGCTATTCTCCGATCCCGCCAATTACAACGCGGTCCCAGTGATGCTGGGTACCAATCTCGATGAAATGAAATTGTTCCTTAGCTTTAATCCCGACATGGTCAACACATTGATGGGTATTCCGACTGGGATTAAGGATCTGCAGCGTTACGACAAGTTCAATCGCTACAGCACCGACCGATGGAAAGTCATTGGCGTAGATCGTCTGGCCACAGTGATGCGTGCCGGCCAGGGAGACAACGTTTTCGCCTACCGCTTTGACGCCAAGGACTTGCGTGATTTCGGCCTGATCGATTTGCGCGACTTACTGGGTGCCGCACACGCACTGGAAATACCCTATGTGTTCGGCAACTTCCCCAAACCTTTCAGCGTGATGTATCCCTCAGACACACATGAAGCTCGCGATGCGCTGTCGGCGAGCATGATGTCTTATTGGGCGGAGTTCGCCTACAGCGGAAAGCCCGGCCGCGGCCGTGATGGAGAGGAGCGAGAGTGGACTAGCTGGGTGAACGAGGGCGAAGACAGCGACCGTTTAATGATACTCGACAGTACGCTGGGCGACGGTATTCGCATGTCGCCAGAGCGCATTAGCATTGACGACCTGAAGCAGCGTCTGTTCTTGGACACCAGTTTTGCGGATCAAGAGGAGTATTGCATGGCCTACAGGACCCTGTTTCTCGAGGATGATTTTGATCCCCAGGAATACGAGAGCCTGGGCGGGGAGGGTTGCTCTTCATAGGGAACTTATCGAGACACGGGGACCGTTTACCGAAGCAAATTGTTACCTCCTGAGTTTGGCAACAAATAGTGCACCCTAAAAACGGCTAATGTATATTACGTGAGGTGCGTTGAGTTGAGCAGAGCGGGCTGAACCCAGTTCGTGAATTCGTGAAAGAAAGTAGACAGGCGTCTCCGTATCATGTGATCGTTCCATTGAGTGTCAAGCCTATCCCGATACATAATAAATACAGATAAAGGAAGGAATATGACGGTGCACACTAGAGTTGTCGAAAAAACATGCAGGTCCATGAGCTTTGCCTTAATGGTCGCGTTCTTATCATTTGGGGCTATTAGCGGCTGCGGTAGCAGTAACGACGATAATGATTGGTTTGGGGCTGGCGATTCTGACGGCTCTGACGGGGGTTTGGGCGTTGTCGATCCCGATGCGGGCATTTACCCTAACCCACAGAACATTACGCCTTTCGTGGGCGACGACCCCCGCAAACTTCAGTTTTGGGATTTGACCTATTCGTGGACAGACGATCCCGATGGCGGCACTGGCACGTGTACCAAAGGTAACGTGCAGATCATGAATGACGAGCTTCAGGTGACACAGACGGCGGCTGTATGCCCGGACAATATTGGTCAGGTTACGCCCTGCAACCCGCAAGCGGGCGAGGATGATCAAGGCAACAATGTCGTCGCAAGCGGAGCGGTCCAGCAGTCGGCTAAGGGGTGCATCAGGGATGGGCAGGGCGTTGCTAATTGTTCGGCGACCCCGGTATCTGGTCCTACTGACGCATTGACCTGCCAACAGGCCGTTGAGAGGGCAGACCCGCTCGCCGCAGGCGCTGTCTGGTACCAGAGATTGGCAGGTATCCCGCCAGGCACTTCGGCAAATTATTGGTGGGGCAAAGCGTTCGGAGCGCAGGGGGGCGAGGCCAACACCTACGGCGGTACGCAGATGGTCTATTGGGGGGATTCAGAAAGCGCAATATCGGTCGCGGCAAGCGGAGGCGGCGAATATAGCAAAGAGGTTCAACCCATCTATATGTGCAACGCGGCAACGGCGGATGTTACAAACACAGGCGCTTGTGGACTGTCATCACTGTTTGGCACCTGCTTGAAGGACGGCCAAAATTGCAGGATCAATAATCTCACTGAAGATGCCGACGGTTTCTTTAATGTGTATTTCAAGTCCGCCGCAGCGGCGAGCGACTTACCTCCGCTCGATAATGCTCAGTGTGATGTGCCTTCGGGGCTCGCGTGGCTGGGTAACATTCCTAACAACGGCGTTGTCGCTACTTGGGCAAAACTGTATTCTGCAGGTTTTACCGGTGTAGTGATTGACATCAACAAATCAACAGATGCAGATCTGACAGCAATCAAGGCGGCGCCAGGCTCACCGACAATCATTCTTTCAATAGCCAATTCGGTCAAAGACTGGGAGGACTTTAAGCTTTCCTCGTCTTGGGAAACCAAAATCAACAAGTATGCCAGCGCAATAGCTCTGGATACCGAAAAAGCTGCCCCTTCGAATTGCACATGGATGAATCAGCAAGGATTTATTCAAGCTTTTCAACACCGCAACCTCCTGATTGCCATCGACGACCATACCTGCGAGGACGAGTTCAGAGTGCTTCAAAAGACGGGGGACTGGAAAATTAAATTTATCGGGGATGCGTATTCAACGGGTAATCTCCCTGCAATCGAGCCATGCCCGGATGTCGTGAATACGATGATTTATCCGACTTCTTTTCCGGCTAAGGATATCGACCCGGCATCGATTCTGAATCAATGCCCTACGGCCGCCGGGATGATTTTTTTTGACTGTACTAAGGCTTACCCGTGTGAGGCAAGTAATATCAGTTCCTATACTACTGCGCCGAAGTATAAAGCTGCCGAGGTCATAATGAATCAGCGGAGTTGCGTGAACTTTCCATCCGGGCCACCTCCAACCCCACCCACTCCCGGCGGTGAATGCTCCGAGTCTTTTTGTAACGCGAACAGCGGTGCCAGCTGCACCGCATCACCAACCAATAATTGCGAATTCTGTAACAGAAAAGCATGCCACCCCTACTCCTCAGCGGCAGACGGAATGGGGGCTGGGTTTTAATGTGAGCCTGAGCGTTTTAGCAAGTCAGGAGTGGTAGGACGTAGCATCTCGATCGGATAGAGCGTGACCTCGCAACAACCTCTATTCGGTAAAGCTGTGGCCGAGCAGAGCTGGTGCTCAGTTGCATAAGCGATGTTGCCATCTGAAAGGCCTAGCGCGCATATGTTGAAGGCGCGAGGTAATTGCGCGGTGGTTTCTGCTGGAGGTAGGGTGTGACGATGAGTGCGATGTTTTTCTTCAAGCGCATAATGGTTGTGTTTTGGGCGCTGTGGTGGATGTTGGCATTTTTGACCGACTTTCTGGGCGGCCTCTATTTATTGAATGTCTTCACAGAGCCTTGGGTGCCTCATTCAAACTATCCGGCGGTGGTGACTTCGCTGGTACAGTATGATGCACCCAATTGGTTGCCGGCCGTATTTTTTGTCGGCATTATCGCCTGGTCTTTGCTGTCCGCACTCGCATTTATTTTTGCAGCACTTACACCAGCTCAGGCTTCACAGCGTTGGCGTGAAAGAGTCAATGCTGCGTTCATTATTTCCTTGGGTCTGTGGTTCGCATTTTTTATTTCAGACCAAGTCGTTATGATGTTTGACCTCGAACAAAATCATATGGTGCAAGGCGGCTTTCAGTTACTCACCTTCATGGCGATTCACTTTCTGCCAGACGATTAATTGTACGAGGTCTATTTTCGCTCACCTCCATATACTCACTAGCGACACTGAGCCACTGGCGTTGGATGCGCCAGATTTTCGCGGTATCTAGCAGGCAATCCGTTGCCGTTTGTAAGATCTGTGGAGTATCACTCAACAGCGACTTTTTGCGTACCGTCCGGCTCAGGTTCGGTTTTGCCCAGCAGCTTGCTGATATCTCTTCCCACAAAATACAGAACCGGCACCAGAAACAGCGTGATGAAAGTGGCAAACAACACGCCAAAGGCGATGGATATGGCCATTGGTTTCACAAATTGCGCCTGTAAAGAGGCTTCCAACTGGATAGGTAACAAGCCCATGAAGGTTGTCACTGAAGTCAGCACGACGGGACGGAATCGACGTACTCCACCGTCAATGACGGCATCTCGCCAGTGCTGCCCGCCTTTAGTGATGCGCGAACTGATATGGTCCACCATGACCAGACTGTCATTGACAACAATGCCACTCAACCCAATCATCCCGATGGCAGACAGCATGCTCACGCTATTGCCTAGAATGAGATGCCCCAGTATGGCGCCCACCAAACCGAAGGGTATAACCGACATGATGATAAGAGGCAAAGCGTAACTGCGCAGTGGTACCGCCAGCGCGGCGTAAATCATCAGCAACACCGCGACAAGGCCGAGGCCGAGAGTATCGGTGGTCTTGGCCTGCTCTTCTGCTTCACCGCTCAAGCGTGTTGAAACACCGGGATAGCGAAGTAAAATATCCGGCAATAGGTCGTTAGTAATCGCCTGATTAACCTGGCTCGGCTCCACCGTAGATTTATCGACATCCGCTTCTACGTTGACCACACGCTGGCGATTGAAGCGATTGATAACACTGACCCCGACCCTCTCTGTGGCTTCGCCCACCACCTCAAATGGCACCTTGCCGCGCCCGGGGACATCGATCCACATGGATCGCAACGACTCCAGAGTGGCTCGCTCCTCGGCAGGAAAGCGCACATACACCCTGACTTCATCGCGACCGCGTTGCAGACGCTGAATTTCAGCGCCGAAAAAAGCCTGACGCACCTGCGTTGCGAGTTCGACCTGCCCCAGTCCAAGGGCATCGCCTTCGGCGGTAACGCTTATATCAAGCTCCGGCCCACCTGCATCAAAACTGTCCCTGATGTCATAGACACCTGCATACGCCACCAATGCGGCTTTCAGCTCGCCGGCGGCCTCACGCAACATGTCGAGGTCCTGTCCTGACAGTTCGACATTGATGGCAGAGCCGGAAGGCCCCGCATTGGCATCAAAGGTTAGTGACTGTATGCCACTGAGTTCACCCAGGCTTTCCCGCAGCCAACCTGCGAGCTCAACAGATGTGATAGTGCGCTCGGTGCTGGGTAATAATTCCACCGTGAGTTTTGACTCAGTGTCCTCTGTTGACAGTGACATCAACTCCAGAATGACACTCTCTTCGGAGTTGGTCTGCTGTTGATAGCGCGTATTCATATCCATGGCGGCCTGTTCGATACGCAATGTGTAATCGTGGGTTTTCTGCCAGGCTGTGCCCTGTGGCATTTTCAGGCTTATAGTGATGGAGTCGGAGGGAATATTGGGGAAGAACACGAATCTGACAATGCCCGCCGGTACCAGCGCCAGGCAAATTATCAGGCCACCCACAAACAATGCCAGCGTGGTGTAGCGGTAATGCACGGCGAGGTCTAATGCAGATCGATAACGGGTATCTGCAAAATGTTGAAGGGACTTGGCACAGCCCTGCTGCACAGCGGAAAATTTCGCGCGCAGAGTGGGGGAGTTGGTCGGTTTTGAAGATATACGGATATGGCGCAAGTGTGACGGCAGAATCAATTTTGTTTCTAGCAGCGAAAACAACAGACTCAACACCACCACGGGGACGATATGCGACAGGATCATGGCAAAACCTTCCGTCACGAACCAGGACGGTGCAAATGCCAGCATCGTGGTCATGGCGCCAAAAATGGTTGCCACTGTCACCTTTCTTACGCCTCTTACAATACTGTCCAGCCCCTGATCTTCCTCTTCCAGCTGAGCATAGGCACTTTCGGCGGTGACGATGCCATCATCCACCAGCATGCCCAGCACCAGAATAAACCCAAACACCGAGATGACATTGATAGAAACGGGTAAACCCAATAAGTTAATGACTAAAAGCGCGCCGAGAAATGAAAAAGGCACACCCAGAATGACCCAAAATGCCAGCGATAGGTTTAAGAATAATGCGAGGGTGAGCATGACTAATACGGCGCCCTGTAAGGCACTTTTCAGCATTAGCTGAATCCGCCCATTAAGGATCACGCTTTGGTCAGACCAGGCTGTCAACTCAACACCCTGAGGCAACTGTGCCTGTTTGCGTTCGACAAACGCGCGTAAATCCTTGGTCATTGCGAGTATGTCCTGATCACCCACTCGGTCCACCTCTAGAGTAAGCGCAGGTTTGCCGTTGAGGCGACTGAGCACCGGTTGTTCTTCAAAGGTGTCACGGACGGTCGCAACATCTCCCAGCGTCACCCGAGTACCATCATCTCGGCTAATCAGAGTTAAGGCTGCAAAATCAGCACCGCTATAGGCTTGCCCAACAGAGCGGAGGGTGATTGAGCCGGTTTCTGTGCGTAGCTTTCCGCCGGGGAGATCGCGTGACCGCGCTTGCACGGCTCGCGCTACATCGCCGAAGGACAGGCCATAGCGACGCAGTTCAGGGTCAGATACTTCTATGGATATTTCATAGTCGCGCGCACCGCTAATCGTAACCTGGGTAATGCCGGGCAGTAGCAACACTTCATCGCGCAGCTGTTCAGCAAGATCTTTTAACTGACGTTCTTCAAGGGCCCCGTAAAGCGTCAGTCGCATCGCTCTAGTCCGGCGGATCACCTCATCTACTATAGGCTCTTCGGCATCCAGTGGAAAAGCGGCGATGCTATCCACTCTGGTCTTAATTTGCGCTAGTGCTTTGCCCATAGACGTTCCGGGGACAAGCATCACTGTCACTAAGCCGGAGCCTTCCCTGGAAACAGAGCGGATCTCATCCACTCCAACGATATCCTGCACCGCCTCTTCAATCTTGCGCACAATACCTTCTTCCACCTCTTCCGGGGAACTCCCCGGGTAGGGCACTGTGATCGTCACAGTATCAGAGGGAAACGTTGGGAACACCTCCTTAGTAATGCCACCTATGGAGGCTAAGCCGCCGACCATAACAACCAACATCAGGAGATTCGCAGCCACCGAGTTGTTGGCCATCCAGGCGATAAGGCCTCTCTCTTTTGGGCTTTCCATACTACTGCGCCACACTCACGGGCATGCCTTCCACCATAATATCGAGGCGCGAAAGAACGACCTGATCGCCGGCAGAAAGCCCGTCACCGACGATGATGCTGTCCTGAGTTCTGCGCAACACGGTAACCTTCTGCTTTCGCAAACTCCCCTGCTCAACCACAAAGACAGAGTTATCAGCGTACAGCGCCGATCTGGGTACAGCGACGGCATTCGGAATAGGCTTTCCGTCTATGGCAGCTTCAACAAATAATCCAACAGACAATGGCCGTGGATGCCGACGGGTGTCATAGGGGCTATCGACCTCAGCGACCAAATAGAACACTCTGGTCTGTTCATCAACACGCTGCTCTAGGCGCACCAGCCGCGCCATCCACTGAGTGTCAATATTGCCGAATTTGGCGGTCAGTAAAGCCTCTGGCCAGCTGCCATCAGCAGACTGTCCATAGCGTACAAGGTTCACATCGGATGCGAGTAACGGCAACCTGATCTCAACACTGCCGGTGCTTAGCAAACGCACGAGAGCGGTGCCGGCCTGCACATACTGGCCGAGATCAACCCGCTTACTGTCAATAACGGCATCGAAGGGTGCCGCTATGACGGTGTTTTGGAGGTCTACCTCTGCCTGTCGCAACCTGTCCTTGGATGCCTGCACCTGGGCCTTGGCTTCATCAATCGCTGCACGCATTACCACCACCTGGACTTCTGCTAGAGACAGCTCAGCACTGGCCACTCCCGCTTTCGCGCCCGACAAGGCAACTTCATAATCTATAGGGTCAATACTTAACAGGGCCTGGCCCTGCAACACTGCGCCTCCCTCGACAAATTCTGGCGATACCTCAATCACACGACCCGATACCTCGCTGACCAGCTCGATATCGTGTTTAGAGCGCACGGTTCCTCTAGAACTGATGGTGACGGCAACCGGCCCCGGCGCAACTGTCAGAACTTCAACGAGTGGCGCTATCACCACACTTTCACGCTGCGGCAATTCTGATCGGCCGGTAACCATAACAAAAGCAACCGCGATACAAGCTGCCAACACCAGCAGCGGAACACCGCGCCTTAAACCTGTTTTCTGCATTGCTATCTATCCGATTTAGTATGTCGAGCATAGGGGTGTAAGACACCTATTGGCGCGCATTCTACTACAGGTAAAGTCCTTTCTGTACTCTCTGCATGACGGCCGAATGAGGCGATGATGCTTGTACTCTCATAGGTGGAATGCTCGAAAAGGGCATGTTCATCGGTGCTCTTGACTGTTTTTTCGGCATTTGAGATGCTGATAGTGATAAGGGTTAACTTCTCGTTAACAGTGATCCTTGATCTCTTTGGGAATATTTTTGGGTTGCTGTGGTGGCTGACGATCAAAGGCCTCAGTATTTAGCCGAACTCTTTGGATGGCCTCTGATGAAACTATTTTCTAGTCTACGGGTACTTTTTCTGGTCTTAGTCTGCAGTTCGTGTGTTCGCGATGAGATGACTATGGAGGTTATCGGAACTGCCTATAACGCTTTGCCAGGTCAGACCCAAGGCGATCCAGAGATCGGTGCGTGGGGAGATAAACTCGACGTGAATATTCCTTCCATTGCTGTGTCGCGCGACTTAATCAACCTTGGATTGATGCATAATACAAAAGTCAGGATTGAGGGCTTTTCTGGTTACTATCTGGTGCGCGATAAGTTGAATAAACGATTCACTCAACAAATTGATATCTTTATGGGTTCGGAGCGCGACGCTGCGATAGCGTTTGGGAAGAAAACCGTCCGCATCTACTGGACTCCTGTCCCTGCAAAAAAATAAGAAGACATGGCGCGGGCTGTTTCGTCAGCATACACAGCTGTTTGAAGTGCCAAGTAGGATTTTCTACATGCGTTATAGGCTTTCTATATTGAGCAAACAGTACTCGGCCCGCGCTAAAATATCACGCTTTACGTCTGAATCCATCTTCTCCCACGTGCGATAGGCCATCGCCGTTCTAGGGTTACGAGAAAAGGTGTCGCCGTGGCGCTGCATAAAATGCCAATAGAGGCTGTTAAAAGGGCAGGCCTGTTCAGTGAAACGCTCTTTGACACTGTAATGACAGTCGCTGCAGTAATCACTCATCTTATTGATATAACTACCACTCGCGGCATAGGGCTTGGTGGCAATAAGGCCTCCGTCAGAAAACTGACTCATACCTCTGGTATTGGGCATTTCTACCCACTCAACAGCATCGATATAAACGCTTAGATACCAGTCATCGACCTGATCGGGATTAACGCCTGCGAGCATCGCGAAGTTTCCCGTCACCATAAGCCGCTGAATGTGATGTGCGTAGGCATAATTCAGCGATTGATCTATGGCTTGCTGCATGCATGCCATCTTTGTCTTTCCTGTCCAATAATACTCAGGTAGATCACGCTGAGCATTGAGCTCGTTGAGTTGGGCATAACCCGGCATATTCGCCCAGTAGACGGCTCGAATATATTCTCGCCAGCCAAGAATTTGGCGCACGAAACCTTCAATCTGAGCCAAATCAACACTAGAGTCTGTACGATCAAAATATTCGATAGCGGTTTCAATGACTTGCATGGGATGCAGTAGCTTGCTGTTTAGCGCAAAGGATAGCCGCGAATGATAAAGGCTCCAGCGATTTTCGCCATGCCGAGTCATCGCGTCTTGGAAACGACCGAAATTCGGTAGGCAGTGTTGACAAAAAAAATGCAGCAGTTGCATGGCCTGAAGATGGTTGATAGGCCAAGGTAAATTATCGGTTGCCTCCCCTACAGACTTTATCTGATGTTTTTCAATGCGCCGCAGAATCTCGCCGACATCATTGCTAAATAACAATGGTTCCGGCACGGCAGCAAGGTCTGCGGGCTTCAGTTTTTTCCGATTCTCTCCATCAAAATTCCAACGATCGCCAAGAGGTTGATCCGCATCCATCAAGATATTAAAGCGTTTGCGCATCTTGCGGTAGAAGGATTCCATGCGGTTGTGTTTACCCGCATTGATAATTTGGCTGATTTCGTCCTGAGGCAACAAAAAATGCTCGGTGTCATAACAGGTTATCTGAAACTGAGGACCTAGATCTAAGTTCTTCATCTGCTCCATTAAGCGAAATTCATCGGGAGCTTGATAGTCAAAATTTTCGACTCCGTAATGTTCACACAAAGAGCGGATCATGTGACCGAGACTTTCATACTGAACCGTCTCATCTAGGCTGTAATGTTGGACTGTGTGGCCGTCTGCTTTTAGAGATTGTGCAAAATCAGCCATGGCGGCAAAGAAGCTACAAAGCTTCTGGATGTGGTGGGTAACGTAAGTCGCCTCTTGATGGATTTCAGCAATAACATAGAGTACCCCGTCGTCTATATTTTTATACCAAGAGTGTTCTCGATTCAGCTGGTCGCCGAGCACGAGCCTAATAGTGTGAAAGTTATTCATATTTGATCTGCTGTAACGGAGTCTGATATCGGCCAGTCGGCAGCGTCTACCGAGTCGAGCACTGCAGAACACTCCTTTCCCGCCCATTTCTGTATGAAAAGATTACCTGGGTCATATATTTTAGTCTGCTTGGCGAGATCAAATTGACGGTGCCCTCTGGGGTCTGAGCCTACTCCTGTCTCTTATACACATCTGACGCTGCCGACGATCTACT
>OJFK01000112.1_pt1 | contig 24287 bp, 18 predicted proteins | sample 1594101 | NCBI WGS metagenome assembly OJFK01 (sample SAMN05416723, study PRJEB24817) | seawater metagenome | isolation source: Sea water | place: Canada:Atlantic | collected 2013-07
ATTCCTGGAGAGTAATTACGACATCACCTACGTTTCGGGTGATCTTAAAGTGAATCCTCGCCCGATCACGGTCACACCGACTCAGCAGGAAAAGATTTACGGCAACACCCTGACCCTTGATCAAACAGCCTTTACCGTGACTGATCTTGATAACGACGCGCTCCTTCCAAATGGCGAATCGATTGACACCGTCAGCGTCATCAGCCGCGGAGCTCATGATGCCTCAACGACATCCTCTGCGGTGACCTACGCCGATGACCTTGAGGCCACGAGTGTTGCGACAAGCAGTGCTGGATTTGATCTCAATAACTACACGATCGACTTCTCCAACTTGTCCGACCTCGTTATCAACCGTCGTGCCGTGACTCTCACCGCACTTCAACAAGAGAAAGACTACGGCGATGTTCACACCCTCGACACGACTACTTTCAGTGTCACTGATCTCGATAACGACGCGCTCCTTCCAAATGGCGAGACCATCGATACCGTGACCCTCGTGAGTGGCGGTGGGGTCGATTCCTCGACCGACGCTGATACCGGAACTTACAGTAATGACCTTTCCATCACGCCGACCAGCACTGCCACCTCGACGCTTACCGGAACTAATGGGTTTGACCAAGAGAACTACCTCTTCAGCTACAATACGGGAGACCTTGTCATCAATCAGCGAGCGATCACGTTGACTGCGAGCCAGCAGGAGAAAATCTACGGGAACGTTCTCAACTTAGACGATACCGCCTTCACCACCTTAGACAAAGATGGTGATAGCGCTTTGCCGAATGGGGAAGTTGTCACCAATGTTACGATTGGCTCCGCGACGGGAGTGGATGCTTCAACCAGTTCTGATGTTACGACCTACACCGATGAGATCAATATCGAGAGTCCGGTAGTGGGAACTGCGGGAACTGGAGATGGATTCCTGGAGAGTAATTACGACATCACCTACGTTTCGGGTGATCTTAAAGTGAATAAGCGGGCTATTGCACTAACGGCACTTCCGCAGTCAAAAACTTATGGAGAATCTGTCACGACAAGCATAACAGACTTCAGCGTTCTTGATCTTGATAGTGATGCAGCCCTTCCAAATGGCGAATCGATCGACACCGTCACAATCACAAGCAGTGTGGCTGGAGATGCCACTTCCAATGTTGGGAGTCACGCGAGTGATCTTGCTCCGACCAGTATTCTGACTTCTTCGAATGGCTTCAACGAGAGTAACTATGACATCACGAGAGTGAGTGGAACTTACATTATCAACCAGCGGGCGATTCTGCTGACTGCCCAAGATCAGAGCAAGATTTACGGAAATACCGACACTCTCGAAGATGCCGCCTTCACCGTGATCGATACCTTCGGAGGCGGAGGAACTAATCTTCCAAACGGAGAAAGCATCGATGCCGTTTCCTTCGCAGCGACCACTCTTCCGGGGGATACAACGGCAGTGGTGAATACTTACACCGATGAGTTGAATATCTCCGGTCAGGCCGGTTCGAGTGGGTTCCTCGCTTCAAATTACGACATTTCCTACACCGCCGGTGATTACAGTGTTACTCGCCGGGCTGCAGAGCTGGTGATTGGAAGCGACAAGCGTTACGCGGGTGCTCTTTACCAGATCGACCCGACCGCTTTCACGACCATAGACTTGGATGGCGACACAATTCTCCCAAATGGTGAGAGTGTCGATTCACTGGCGATCATGAGCCTCAACGGAGTGGCCGAAAACCCGGGCGCGATGATGGGACTCTATCCCGGTGAATTCGTCGCCGATCCCACTTCTGCTCTAGGGTCAAACGGATTTAGCCTCAGTAATTACAATCTGACCGTTATTCCCGGAGATTTTGAGATTAAGCCTTTCCCTGGTTTGGCCGCAATGAGCCAAGACCTTTCTCAAGAGCAGTGGATTCTGGATAAGATCGGCTACGATTCAATCGATCCTTTCGCTAATAGCTATGCGATTTCCCAGAGCGTTGGCGTCCGCCTGCTCTCACTCGATTCATGGGCTAAGCTTTCTGCAAGTAAGAAGCAGACGGTTCTCTCCTCACTCGATGCGGTTCCACTGCATCTTCAGACCCTTGACCTCGCTGAAAAGCTCATAGAAGAGATTAAATAAGTCTTATCTGTTTTTTCTTCTAACCATTCACCACTTCTTGTTCATGATCTCATACGTAAAGTTCTTAGCCGGTGCCACTGCAGGTGCTCTTTTAGCTGGATCCGCCCTCGGCGGGCCGCTGAAGTTCTCCGGAAATTCTAGTATTCAGACCGACGACCTGATGGCCGTTACTTTGCAGCTAAAAGAAGGCGAAGGGGGACTCGTCCCTGATTCGACCGGGCTTTCCTATCGACTGAGTGATCTTGATGCCAAGACCCTTTCACCTGCTACCATTTCAGCGATATTACGTGCCGTGAGCGCACTCTATCAAGAACGAGGAATCCTAGCCACCCGCGCGGTGGTGACGGGCTCGGGATATCGCGCTTCTCTAGATGGGAAGCCACTTGATGTGAAAATCGTAGAGGGTCGAATCACCAAGACCCGGATTTTAGGGATGGAAGAGAATCAGATCATTTCTGACGCTAAGCGTAATCGGATTATTTCAGCCGCTCCGATCGGAGTGGGTGAGACCATTTCAGCGAGGGCTCTCGATGGAACCGTTGGACAAATGAACCGCTTTAGTCGTCAACAAGTGCGTCCGGTGCTCGTGCCTGAAGATGGAGACCTTGTTTTAGAATATCGGGTGAAACAGCTTCCTGAGCATATGACCTCGCTTACCGTTGATAATTACGGTGCCGAACGCCTCGGCCGTGAACGGGTCACGCTTGATCATACCCATTGGAATGTGCTTGTCACGGATGACAAATTTCACCTCAAAGCACTCTCAACCTTTGGCGGTGAAAGTAATTTCTTTGGAGCGGATTACATGATGCCACTCGATGATTTAGCCTCCAGTCGTCTAGGATTCAATCTTTCTTACAGCCGTTTCGTTGCAGAAGACGTTGGTCTCTCAGGAGCTGCCGGAATTGATTTTGGCGGAAATAGTTTTAATCTTGGAGTGAGCTGGGAAAAAACTCTTTGGAATGCCAATGGGCAGTATCTGGATAGTATTGTTGGGTTGCGTTATCTTGATGTCACACAGGATCAGACAAGTATCGGAATTCCTGAAGCTAATACTGGATTCCTACTTCCATCTCTTGGGCTTCGTTATTCTAGAACGACTCCAAATAGTTCTCTGATCTTGGGTGGGCGGGTGGAGGCTAATCTCTCTAGCATAGCAAACACTGACTCAGGTTTGGCCCTTGCCGGCCAGGGGCGTCTCTTTGCTGAGGATTCCTTCGCTACGGCTTCGTTTTATACCGCGTATCGTCTCTATCTCGATGAGTTTTTGAGTGGAAGAGAAGGACGGCAACATGAATTGGCACTATTTGCATCGGCAAATACCAGCTTTGGAGATCGTCTGCCTCCCTCTTTCCTGAACGTTGCTGGAGGATTACAGACCGTTCGTGGCTACCCGCTGGGAGCGGCATCCGGGGATGGTATGTTAATGGTAAAGCTTGATTACAAGTATCACTTCGATAGCCCGAATCTAGGTGAGAAACCCTTAGGATTATCAGCCGGATTCTTCAGTGATTTTGCGACGATGAATAATGCCGACGCTCTCATCTTCGAGCAGGATGACACACTCTGGTCAGTCGGTTTTGGGCTCGATGCTAAGTTCAATAATGCACTGAGGGCTTCACTCGGCTACGGTTTAGCAGTTAAGGAAATGACCTCGAAAAGCCAATCCGTTGATTCGGGAGACGGAGAGTTCTATTTTCAAGTAATCTCCTCCTTTTAATTGTAATTCATCAGCTCTATTATCTCATCATGAAGACTTTTTTTCTTAGTTTATGTTTGATCTCGATGTTCGCCATCGGGTCACCTGCTCACTCTCAGTCATTGGAAAATCCCTGGGGGTATTCTTTTGATGATATTGGGGAGGGGAAACAGATTATCTTCGGGGCTGCTTTGAATGTTGGGACGGATGGAAGTGTCGCTTTCGTGATAACCCGTGGAGACGGTGGAGCCGGTCCTCTTGAGCGTAAGATTTTTTGGGTGAAAGCTAAAGCTGACGGAACCGATCCGACAGAGCCTCTTTGGACTTCCGATTGGCAGGCGAGGGGCGATATTGTGGCAGTTCGACGTAATCATCTAGTTTACTATCGTGGTCGGGAGCTTCGATCAGTTACCATTGATGCCTCGGGCAACGCTAATGAATCTTCGGTCAAGTTCTTTTCTGGAGATGAGGAAGAGGAAGGTGGCGATCCGCTTACCTTTAGCGGAGAACAGGCGGCGCGCGCGCCGGGCTTTGTCTATTCTCTTGTGGTCCATAAGGATAAACTTGGTTTTACTCTCGACGCCTTTCGTTTTGTCCCAGGACCGCCTGAAGTTTCAGCAGTGCCAACCTTCAGTAGCGTCTCAGGAAACTTCCTTTCAATTTCATTTCATGGTGAGTCTGGGGGGCAATATCAGCTTCAAAGTTCAACAGCTCTTGAAGCCACAAATTGGCAAAACGTAGGGGTCGGTATTCCTGGAAAAGGCAGTATTCAGACTGTGACCCATCCAGTCGGCGAACTTAGATTATTCTTCAGGATTATAGTCCGTTAATTGCTGAGGGTCTTTGCTCATAGCTCGCTTTTTTTTAAAAAAAGGTCTTAATGTTACTGTCTTGAGTTTCAAAAGAGGACGGGTAATTTGTGTGCATTGTAAGCGAAGCCGCTGGAGCGTTTGATGCAAGTGGGTTTAGCTCATGCGGAATAGCTGACTAGAAGAGAAAAACGTCGGAGTGATTTCACGAGAGGGCAGGGCGCCGCGAGGGTGCGGTGCGGGTAGCGTGACGGAGCAGGAACGCAGCGATCTCACAAAAGCATCTGGCTCTCTCCACTTCGTGTGCCCCCGTTCTTCGAGCCAACTCCCATAAGAGTTGGCTCAAAGATGACGTGCCCCCTAGAACTGGACGATCTGGGCTCTAGATTTTCGAGGTTCTTTGTTTGTTGGCAAACTCAGCGGGTGTCATTTCTCCCAGTGCGCCATACGGACTGTCTGAATTATAATCTTTGCGCCATTGATCAAGCTTCTCTTGGGCGTCCTCAAGATCAAAGAACGGGGGCACGCCAGCTGAATACCCTTGTCTCGGAGAGAGTAATTTGGGAACTTTTAAAAATTCTTTATCTATGACGAAACGATTTATACTGATGGTGGTTTGCGCGTTGCCCCTGATTAACGCGGTTTTTGCTCAAAACGAGCAAGTAGATGTGGCAAAACTGCGTGTGGATCACAAGCGATTGATTGACCTCGTCTTGACTTTGGAAGCGGATTTTGGCGAGACGCTGCGCGACTATGCCGAGTTACAGGATGACCTCGTGAATGCCTTGAAGCGACCCGCATTGACTAATCAGTCAGTAAAGGTCAAAGAGTTGCAGAAGGAACCTTTGGATGTGGCGATTTTGTTGAAGGCCCGAAAGGACTTTGATGCGAAATTGGCGTCGAATCTAAGCGATCTCAAGGTAACGCAGGCGAAGTTGCTTGAGGCCGAAAAAGTGGCGGCGACAGCGCAGGTGCTGAAGAAAAAGAATGCCGAGCTCTTAGAAAAATATCAGACGCTTGATGCGGATTTCGAGGCCTTGACGGGGATGATCGCAGGGATGGAGGCGGAGCTCACCAAAACCCGTGAGGAGATGATGATTGCGATCAAGGAGGGTATGCAGGTGAAGAAGCTGGAGGCTCAATTGGTTTTGCTCAAACGTAACACGGTACAAATTAGCCCTGTTCGTTATGACAAAGGTGATGCTGATGTGAATGATCAGCAAGTGCATGTTTTGAATCAGATTCAAGGCGTGCTGAAACTTTTTCCAAGTGCCCGTTTCGAAATTGTGGGACACACTTGTGATCTTGGTAGTAAAGAGGGTAATCTCAGGTTGAGCCACGAGCGAGCGAAGGCGTTACATGACTTTTTGATACAAAAGGGAGTTCCTGCGGACATCTTAAAGTCCCACGGTGTTGCAGACCTTGAGCCGGCGGCTCCAAATACGAACGAGGAAAATAGGAGTAAGAACCGTCGTGTTGAGATCAATATCCTTGATTACTGACTAACTGCTAGGAATTTTCTTTTGGGGAGCACGCCTTGACCTCAACCCCCTTGATTACAAGGGGGCGATCGATCGGGGCGAAGGAGATTGGCGCAGAAATTCTTGATGTTCGGCATCTCTCTTCTTGGGGGAAGCGGGTCACACCCTTGCGGGAGGGTTTTGCGGAGGATCCCGGCTAGAGCTGTTGTAGGATGAGGTTTCCGAGGGAGATGAGCGGGACTTTGAGATCTCCTCGTTTCAGTTTTCGGGAGGCTCGAATATCTTTGAGGAAAACCTTCTGACGGAGCGTCTCGATTGCTTCCGGATCTGAGTAGGCGATATTGAGTTCCCCGTTGATGCGCAGACTGAGGCCATCAAGGTTGGCTGATCCGATGCAGGCCCAGTTATCGACAATGAAGGCTTTGACGTGGCTGAATTTCGGGTAGGCGTAGACATTACAATTTAGCTTCAAAAGTGTTGCCGCGAAGCGCCGATTGGCGATGCTCATGAGCTTTGAATCGTTCGTTTCGGGAAAGATAAAGTTGACTTCGACCCCTCGATTCCGGGCATCGAGAAGTTCCTGTAGGAGCAGTTCGGAAGTGACATAGGAGTTTTGCAAGTAAATGCGTTTCCGGCTCATTCGGATAGCAGCCAAAAGCGCCTCCTCGATTTCAGCGCGGGCGGGGCTGGTGCGTAGCAGACGGATTGGGTAGTGCCCGGCCTCGGTGGCACCTAGATCGGGTTTTAGCTTACGATAGAAGGGCATGCTCCAGTCGCCCCAAAGGCCCTGCAGTCGCCATGAGTAATTGAAGTGGTTTTGTAGTTCCGTGGTGATCGGCCCGCGGACCCGTACCATCAGGTCATGCCATTCGTAGCGGTATTCCCGGCCGATATTCATGCCTCCGAGATAGGCTTCCTCTCCGTCGATTAGAATGATTTTGGAGTGGTCCGAAACCAGCCAAGGGTTTTGAGAGACGCGTGCTTTTACCCGGCTGTCTTTCATGAGGTAGTGCGGCATGGATGAGGGAGGTTGAAAGTTCTTGGGGAGTGGCGTTTCGGGAGCGGTCCACCATGAGGAGATCGAACCTAGTCGGTCCATGAGGACGCGGCATTGGATATCCCGGCTGCGTTTCTTGAGTCGATCGGCGTATTGAGTGGCGACGTCGTCATTGTCGAAGATAAAGACCTGGGTGTCGATTCGCTGCTTGGCTTGGTCGATGGAACGATAGAGCGCGGGGAAGAATTCACGGCCGTCGACAAGGTAGTCGATCTTTCCCGGCAGAGGAGCTGGAAGTCCCATTAGATCGAGCGCCTGTTCGATGTTTGCTCCCCTGGTGTAGGCTGAATTGAGCAGGATCCGTTGTTTAAGAATACTGTCACTGAGGAGGCGGGAACGGCGCCACCACATCGAGATTCCTTTGCGTGTGCTACTGATAGGATTGCTGACGATGGATTTGGCGGAGCCATGAACGATCACCTTGGTGATGAGCTCCGCAGGCATGTCGGCTGGGGTGATCGCTACTCGGTCGTTCCAGAGCGGGGTGTCTGGAAGGGAGCAAGAAGAGAGGCCTACGAGCGAAAGGAGAGAAAGGATACGAAAAGCCAAGATTCTATATTCTTAGCAGCCCTTCGAACTTATCCAATCTGGAAAATTCAATTTCCAATCTGGATTCTGTTAGAGGCCGTAATCTTAAGCATCACCGCTAGGAATTTTCTTTTGGTGGGAGGGCTTTGAAGCCGCCTCTCTAGGAATTACCTGAGCGGAGGAGGGAGAAAGGCGGTTGAGATGCTTAGCGAAGGCCTTGAACTCATGCGTCCAAGGTCCGAGTTTTCCAGTAGGAGACCGGGTTTTGGCTACTTGCCGATGCAGAACAGGTGTTCCTCTCAGCGAAGGAACTATTTTCCATCGGTAATGACAGGTGAAGCCCAGAGAGGTTTGCCGAGTTCCATCCTGGTGACTTGTTGAAATCGTAGGCTGCGATAAACATTTGCTCCTGATCGAGAAAGCTGACGAAGAGGGAACCTCTATCTGTCACCGAGGTGCTGGATGCCCGGCTGTTTTTGCGATGAACCTTTTCGATGGGGACCTCGAGTATGATTTTCTTGCAAATGATCTTGCCTGATTTGAGACTGAGGCGCAATGAGGATCCGTTCGCCGGTGTCTTCATCAGCCGAAACTAAAAATAGAGCTTCGTCCCAGATGACAGGTGAAACATGCCCTTTATCGGGAACTTTCACCTTCCACTTCAGATCTTTTTCGGCTGACCATTCGAGGGGGCTTTTGTGTCGGGAACAATTCCGTCTACGTTTGGCCCACGCCATCCGCGTCACTGTCCGGCGAGGCCAGTTGAGACGAGATTTAAGACCAAAAATCCGGATTTTGTGATCATGATCCTTCCTCCTGCGGTGCAAAACGATGGTCCGTTTTAATCTCAGTTTGATAGTCTGAAATTTGGAGGCCGTGCCTATCGCCTATCGGGACAAGAATGATGTTGATCACAACCTCTCTCAAGGGCCCGTAACTGAAGATTATGAATCGCCGGGGCAGGTGAGGGGGGCACAAAATTCTAAATAAGGACGGAAAACTTCCCTATGTGCGCGGTGGGGACTGGCCGAACGATAATTCCGTCGCTGGAGTGGAGCAGGCCAAGGTCATCGGCGCTGCCACCAAGGAGCGTGCCACATTCCGGATTTCCGCTGAGCTGCGCTAGTCGTTCAGACTCGCTCAACTACAATCTCTTGCAAGTATCTGCTTCTGAACCCCGTATTCTCTCTTTAACATATGAAAGCCGCGCTCACTGCCCTCGTTCTTGTGCTCTTCGCCTTCACTGGCCCCGCACTCTTTGGTGAAAAGGCGGCCCAGACCGTCGCTACGAAAACTGACGGAAAAAAGAAGGTCGTCTTCATGGCTGGTCGGCCCAGCCACGGCTACGGCGCCCACGAACATCGGGCCGGCTGCATGCTTCTCGCCAAGCAACTCAATAAGCACATGAGCGATCGGCTCACGGCTGAAGTGCATGTCGCGAAAGAGTGGCCGGGGAATGCCTCTGTGCTCGAAGACGCTGACGCCATCGTCTTCTACTGCGATGGCGGTGGCGGCCACATGGCCAATCAACATCTCGAAGGTCTTGATGTGAAACTCAAGGACGGTTGCGGACTGGCCTGTCTGCACTACGGCGTCGAAACTACCAAGGGCAAAAGCGGCGATAAGTTTCTCGAGTGGATGGGCGGATACTTCGAGGCCCACTACTCGGTCAATCCGCATTGGGACGCCGAATTCAAGGAGTTCCCCGAGCACCCCATCACGCGCGGCGTGAAGCCCTTCAAAATTCGCGATGAATGGTATTTCAACATGCGTTTTGTGGAAGGGATGAAGGGCGTCACTCCGATCCTCTCAGCTTACCCGCCGAAGGAGACTATGAAGCGCGGTGACGGCGCGCACTCCGGCAATCCCCACGTGCGTGCTAAGATGGAGAAAGGTGAGATCCAACACGTGGCATGGGCCTACGAACGGCCCGCGGGCGGCCGAGGCTTCGGCTTCACTGGCGGCCACTTCCATCGAAACTGGGGCGATGATAACTTCCGTCGTGTCGTACTGAACGCCCTTGCCTGGGTCGCTAATGCGGAGGTTCCCAAGGACGGTGTGCCCTCCGACAAGATCATCGCGGCGGACCTCGAAGAGAATCAGGACTTCCCAAAGCCGGGCAGCAAGAAGAAGTAGGAGCGTTGTGAGACTTCGCTATTCACCCTTCAACTCTTTTTCGACTTCAGTCTTTAACATTTCCAATTTCTTATCGTCTGGCCTTTTCTCCAATCCCTTGTTCACCAGCTCCCGCGCTTTTTCAGGACGATCGTTATCGAGGTAGGCTTCGGCGACCTTTCTAAGCAGCCAGATTTTGCCCGAGTTTGACTCGACTTCGAATTCCATCATTCGAAGCCCTTCGTCGATCCGCCCGTCTTTGATCAATTGCTCCGCCAGCGCCATGTTGGTTCCTCCCCAGGCCGCCTTTTTTCCCTTCTCCTCGAACCATTCGATGGCTGCTTCGACACCATCGCGTTTGATCAAGTCATACATCCGCTGGCTCTGAGTGAGACCCGATTTCCGAGGCATTTTATAGGGCTGGCCCGTCACAACGTGGATCATTTCGTTGCTCAAGTTGATGACTGTATTCCATACCTCCGAACCGCCGAAGGAATCGCCCTGATTGCATAGAACAATGATGAAAGCATCATCCTCCACCAGTCGATTCTCCATCGCCCGGAATCCATTGATGGCGCCGCCGTGATTGACCACTTTGGTTCGTCGTTTGGTTACTGGATGGATTCGGGAATAAATTTGCCAGCCATAGCCGTATCGGCTCTGCGCTCGGCCACCCGCTGCTTTTACCTCGGGCACTTCCCGGTTCGGGGTGAAGAGGAGGTCTCGGTATTGCTGGCTGAGCAGCTGGTTCGTGTAGAGTGCCCGATCCCAGAGAAACATGTCTCCCACCGTGGAGTAAATCGCCCCCGCTGCGCCCGGGGATGAATCCATGTCTATGTAATCGGCATTGGCAGACTCGAAAGGACCACGGGTGTATCCGCTTGCCCGTTTCTTGAGCACATACCGATTTCTATCATATCCGCTGTTCGCCATTCCCAGTGGCTCGAAGATGCGTTCCTGAATATTTTGCTCAAACGTCCTTCGTGTCACTTTCTCGATAATCCGGCCGAGAATGGAATAGCCCGCATTGCAATAGGAGTAGATCGTGCCGGGCTCATGCATCAGATCGCCACTGCATTGCTCTTGGATAAATTGGTCCTTATCAAAAGACAGCCGGGAAGTGGTGCCCCGATAATCAAAGCTAGAGGTATAATCTTTAATGCCTGACTGATGAGCCATCAGATGATGAATCGTAATCCTGTCTCCCGTATCCTTTCGGTAATAGGGTAAGTAGTCTGTGATCTTGTCGTCGATCGCGATTTTGCCATCTTGAACCAACTGCATCACGACCATGGTGCAGAACTGTTTGCTGATAGAGGCGATCCGGAACTTGGTGTCCGTCGTATTGGAAACATTCCACTCCTGGTTGGCCAGACCGAAGGCTTCTTGGTAAATGACCTTCCCTTGATTTGCGACAAGAACTGCTCCGGAAAAAAAACCCTGGCCTGCCGTGGCCTGACAGAGTTGCTGCAGGGCCAGAGCTTTGTCGGAACCGACCTCCCTGTATCCGCTGGGAAGATTGGAGCCTTCCTCCTGCGCAGTGGCGCAACCAACCAGCAACCATGCGGCTAGAATCCATCCCTTTAATGCACATCGTTGTAAATCCATCATCTCCCATACGCTTATGTTGCAGGTCACTTCATAATCCACCTTTCAGCGAGGTAACACCAGACTGATTTTCGTAGCTTGTTCAGTTTCCTAAAAACCATTTAAATCGCTTCGCAGTTCTATGAAATCCTACCTCCCTTTTAGCCTGGCGATATTTTGCCTACCTTTAGCCCTCCATGCAGATCCGGGGCCGGAGAACGATGAGAATTTTTCCTCCAGCGTCACAACTCCGCAGAAGCCTTGGTCAAAACGTAATTTCCAAAACGATCCGAATGACTTCCAGTTCATGATCGTGACGGATCGCACCGGGGGAATGCGACCTGGCGTTTTTTCACAAGCGGTCGGGAAGGTGAATGAGATGCAGCCCGAATTTGTTATTACTGTGGGTGATTTGATCCCCGGTGGAGGTTGGCAAAAGGATGAGAAAGAGATCCGCCGTCAATGGGATGAATTTAATGGTTTCGTGAAAGGCTTCGAAATGCCGTTCTTCTACCTTCCGGGGAATCATGATGTCAGTAACAATTTAATGGACCGTATCTGGGACGAGATGTTCGGGGTTCGCTACTACTCGTTCATTTACAAAGAGGTCTTGTTTCTTTGTCTCAACACGCAGGACGGAGAAGGCTCAAGTCCCTTTCTTGGGGAAGAGCAAATCGCATGGGCGGCGGAGGAACTCACGAAGCATACTGATGTCCGCTGGACGATGGTGTTCATCCACCAACCACTCTGGGTTAATGAAGAAGGGATTAAACGCAATGTGAACGGAAAGCCGGTCCTCAAAAAAACGAAAACAGGATGGCCTGAAGTCGAGGCGGCTTTGTCCGGGAGAGCGCACACTGTCTACGCGGGACACGTGCATCGTTATGCAAAATACGAGAGAAATGAAGTGAACTATTACACTCTCGGGACGACCGGCGGAGGCAGTGCGTTACGGGGAGACGCGTTCGGGGAATTTGATCATGCCACATGGATCACGATGACCGACGAAGGTCCGCGAATGATGAATCTAACTCTCGATGGAATGTTGAGAGAAGATGCAACAACCGAAGCAAAACTGAAATTTTCGCGAAGTCTAAAATTCACCGAAAACTTCCGCGAAACATTCCCGTTTCACAATCAGGTCGTTACTTTGCCAATTGAGAACCCGCTCACGACTTCTCTCTCCGGTCGTCTTTCATGGATACTGCCCGCTTCCGATCACTGGTCAGTCAGTCCCCGCCGAGTTTCTGTGGATATCGGTCCGGGAGAGATTAAAAAAATACAATTTACAGTAAATCATAAAGGAGACGTCTCGACCTACTTCCCCCTCCCTCGCCTGAATGGGCATTTTCATGGAGAGGACGAACAGTATCATCTCAACAAGACGCTCTCTCTGCCGATGGACTTAACGGAGCATGTTAAAAAATTCCCTGCAAAAACGCAAATATCAGTAACTACCATTAAACCCGTGATCGACGGCCGGCTGGACGAGTCCCTTTGGAAATCCGAGCCAGCTATCACTCGGCTGATTCCCCGACAGGCGGATGGATACGCACCGGTGAAAACAGAGGCATGGTTCGGCTACGATGATTTCTTTTTTTACGTCGCAGTCCGGTGCCACGAACCTTTGATGCGGGATATTCTCGTTAATGCGGTCGAGCGGGATGAAGACATGAGAGAAGAGGATTTAATCGAAGTTCTCTTCGATACTAACCAAGACAAAAAAACTTTTTATCACTTCGCCGTGAATGCAGAAGGAGTCCTCTACGATGCGCGTCGAGATGACGCGAAATGGAACAGCACCGCCAAAGTGGCGACAGAAAAAGGTGAGCAAGCCTGGACTGTCGAGATGGCTATTCCCCTCAAAGAAATCGAGGCAGACCTTGCCTTACACAAGACATGGGGATTACAAATGGCCCGTCATCGTCCTCGCATGGAAGAAAAAAGATCCTACCAGTGGTCTCCCACGTTTTGGTATAAGAATACCATGCCGGTTTTTTTCGGCGAGCTAGAGTTGAAGTGAGCCTTAAAAAGGCAGCTGCGCTTTAGCGGGCACAAATCAACCTCCTTTATCACCCCATGAAAGCCCCTTCGATCACTTTACCCAAAAAGCAAATTCCTAGTAGTCCATGGATCGATGTGATCGTAGTTTTTCTTCTTCTTTGTGGAGGGGCTGTAAATGCCGCTCAGTCGGGTTTGTTCACCTATGAGGTGGTGTCCGGACAGGCCGAAATCACTGCCTATCCTCAGGGTGAAACGGGAAACCTTGACATTCCTCCCCAGCTGGATGGGTTTAGAGTAGTGGCGATCACGGGTACTTCGCCAACTCAAGGGGCTTTCCAGCGTTCGAATCTCAGCTCGGTCACGATTCCTGAGGGGGTCGAAACACTTGGCTCTCATGCCTTTTACTGGAGTCGTTTGCTAGCTGTCGAGTTTCCAACTTCGCTGAAACGTATTGGAGCCAACGCCTTTGCTCGAGGACCTTTAGGCTTTGGTGGCGAGGTGATCGTTCTTCCCGACGGGCTGAAAGAAATTGGAGAACAGGCATTCTTGGCCTGCGATTTTCAGCAAATGATTATCCCGGATTCGGTGACGGCTCTGGGCAACTCGGCATTCGCGAATTGTAATCAAATGACGTTTTTAAAGATTGGAACAGGCACGACGGTGCTCCCCTCGGGGGCCTTTCAAAATTGTAATAAGTTGAAACGGGTAGAGTTGGGCGAGGGGGTGGTAGAAATCGGCACGGACTGTTTTCGCGGCTCCATGATTGCCGAGGTGACATTCCCTTCGACTCTAAAAACCCTTGGAAACAACGCTTTCGGATTTGCCGGAAATTCACTCTCAATAAACGGGGGGACGTTGGTCCGTGCGATGTTCAAGGGGGATGCTCCGTCTTCGTTCGGTGGCGATGTCTTCGGGGACCGAGCAAGCGAATTCGTTGTCACCTTCTTAGCGGATGCAACGGGATTCACTGAACCGGCCTGGCAAGGGGCACGGAGCCACGGGGTCGACATACTGCCGTCTGACGAACTTCAGCAGTTTGGAGATTTTATCTACCGGGTGATTGGTGATGAAGTGGAAATCGTCGGTTACCCGAAGGATTTCGCCGGTCATGTCGAAATTCCTGTCACGATAGAAGGAAAGCCGGTAACAGGGATTACGGGAGCTTATCGCGGGAATACATTTGAGGCTGCTTTTTCCTTTGCCGCACTCACTTCAATCAAAATTCCTGAAGGGGTCGAGGTCATCGGTAGTAATGCATTCTCGATCTGTTTTGGGCTACGCAACGTGTCCTTGCCGGATAGCCTAAAAATCATTGGGCCGTTGGCCTTTTACCGGACAATCATCGATGAGTTGGAGTTCGGGTCCGGATTGGAGGTGATCGGAGAATTCTCTTTTCCGAATGTGATCGCGACCGAGCTGGTGATTCCGGATAGCGTGAAGAAAATAGGAGCGAGAGCTTTCGAGACGTCTGCCGCCAGATCGCTGATCGTCGGCTCGAGCGTCGAAGAGATCGGTGCGGGTTCGCTCGGAAATAACCGGCGGTTGAAAACGATCCTATTTAAAGGAGACGCTCCAGTTGATCTCGCAGGGCTTAATGGTCTGAGGAACAACGAAGAGAAGATCATCTATTTTTTCGCGGGGGCGCAGGGCTTTAGCACACCGACCTGGGATGTCTTCGGCGATGGTCGTAAGGTATTCAACACGGTCGAAATCGGATCAATGGAACCAGTGGAGGAATGGCTAATTACCAAGGGGCTGCGAATTTCTCAGGACATGAGTGAAACTCTGCCGGGTAGTAGGGCCTCAATTTTGATGGCGTATGCGTTAGGAATGGATCCGTATGAGACAGATACCACAAAAATGCCATCGGTAGATTTTGCGGATGGCCAGTTGGCTGTGGATTTCTTCGCGGGTCGGCCTGACGTGGACTATAAGGTCGAAGTGAGTGATGACCTTTCTGAGTGGGAAGAGACAGGAGTGTTGGTGTCCGAAGCGGATACCTCGGGGGTAAAAACTGCGCATGTGACCAGCGGTGCTAGCAAGAAGTTCTTAAGGTTGATCTTCTCATTGATAGACTAGTTTTAGCGACGCTATTACTGCAGCGAAGAGGGGTGGAGGCGATGGTTTGGTTTGACGGTTATGGAGCTTTCGGCAGCAATCTCTTTGAGCTTGGGGCCTTGTGATGTCGGTTCGTAAGCTCGCGCAGGTTTCCCTTTGGTCGTGCCGGACCTCCGCCCCTGGTAGATGCTCTTTTTCTCGGCGACTGCGATTCCGGCCGCCTGGCGTTCGCGAATGTTTGACAACTCGATTTCACCCAGCCCCAGGAGCACTGAGGCGTGGCTTCGAGCTATTGTCGCCGACATAAGCGGCATTCATGGCTCAAATAGCCTACACCCTATTTGGCCTCTTTTGGCGAACAAACGAGGCGGGAATTCAACCTCTGATAAAATACATTATCAATGGTTCAGGATGGCGGAGGGGGAAGTTGACTCTTTGACCTCTTCTCGGAACTTGGTGTAACGACGCAGAGGCCCCTAAAATTCCATCGGGTCTTTGTAAGAGCCGAAAAGTGATGAGTAGAAAGGGAAGCACAACATTGATTAAATCAATGTTGTGCTTCCCTTAATTGTATTTTGGGAAATTGCGGACTCCTCCTATGAGTTGTGACTGTGTGAGAGCCACTTCGGATGGCCTGCCACAAATCTCACCAGAGATACATCAGACCACTTAGCCAAAAACCTAAAAAAGATAACAATGAAAAAGCACTTAATCACCCAAGCCATCGTCCTTACCGGCATCAGCCTCTTTACGACGGGATGTGTCTCGCCCCGGCATACGGCGACGGCGGGAGCGGCGCTGGGGCGCGTAATTGCCATACCTCTCGGCTTCACAGTCTCCGCCCTGAATGAAGCTGGCCTCCAGACCGGAGACATCTTGGAAGAGAATCCGCGATACGACAAGGAATTGAATAGCTCACAAAAAAAAGGAGAGTCCTGGTATGGCGTTGAGCATTAGACCCGTCCTCTCTTCTTCGAACCGTTTGTGAAGTGGCCTCACGAAACGGAGCCAGAAGCTTGTTGATGAATTGAGCTGGTTTTTGAGGGCGACGACCCCGAAATAAAACCAAATGAGCAAACGAAAACGACGGCATCTGAGAGCCGAATTAAAAGCCCGCGTCGCCAGAGAGGCGATGGAGAACCGACTCGATCATCAATAAGCCCAAGAATTCACTGGCTACAAAAACGGGGCCACTTCACTTAGAGAGAATGTGTTTAGGACGTGTAGCCACTATAAGATGAAGAAAATCCCTTCTCTTCTCCTATCAAGGAGTTCAAAGCACGAAGGAAATCAATGAAAGTCGGTGAAAAAGAGATATCCCATTCTGGTTGTCCAGGGTAGGCATTCGATCCAAATTTCTTCCCCCGTTTGCCGTCGATGTTGTATTCCAGATCCCATTGTGTTCCGTCGCATACACCTGGATTAAAGTATTCCTTTTCCCAAGAGAGAACTTCCAGCCCTTGCCCGCTACTCTTCCTCCTAACCCTCGACACGGAAGAAAGCTCTCGCCTCATCTTTTACGCCCGAGAATTCGAGTTCGAACGTCTTGGTCGTCGTCTCGCTGTCTGCCGTTGCGAGAATCCCGTCATCAAGATCGCCCGTCCACGCCGTATGATTGCCGGTCCCGTCGATTCCCCCGAGTTCACCACCGTCGATGTCGAGGCGATAAGTCCCAAGCGCGCTCAGCTCCACCGGGGTGGTGAATACAAGCGAGACGGGCGCTCAACACAGGCAGCTGGTGGAGAACGTCTGTTGACCTCACAGTGACGACCGGGAGCGCCGTGACCCCGACGGATATGACCTTCTTGATTGATGTTTCTTGGAAACTTGTTGCGGGATAAAAAAGACCCTCTCCAGGGTGCGGAACGGACAATGATTTGCCTAATGATTGGAACGATAAATGCGGATTACTTTTTTTTGGCTTCTGAGGCGCATTTCTCGCAGCATTCCTTTTTCTCCGATATTTGCAGATTGAGGCGCTCCACGGTCTGTTTCAGGCTTTGTAGCTCTCTTTTCATGGTTGCTACCATTGCGCGCGCGCTGGCTTCGGTGTTGCGAGTATTACGTGCTTTTGCGTGCTCCGCTTGCTTACGGTCTTTTTCAGACTTCGCTCTCAGTTGAGCAGTAATCTTTTTCATTTGACCGTCAATCCCGGCGACATTTTTCTCGGCTGATCTAAGTGCTTCAGCGGCCTTGCTTCGAGCAGACTCAGCGCTTTTTTTCTTGGCTACAAGATCCTTGATTTTGGCGATGGAATCTTTGACCATCTTTGCTTCGTCAGCTTTTTTCTTGGCGGCGGCCGCGAGTGCTTTTTTGGCATTATCCGCTTTTTTGCGATTAGCTGCTTCTTTTACCTTCTTCGGGTCAGCTGGCTTCTTGGCGACAGCTACTTTTTTCTTCTTGGCTTCTGCAGCCTTCTTCTTTGAGTCGTCCTTCTTTTTGGCAGGCTTGTCTTTTCCTCTTTTATCGTTTTGGGACTGCGAGGCCTTTTTGGGGGCCGAACTCCCTGTCTTCTTTGGTTCGGCGGAACTGAATCCGAGGAGGAGCGCTGACAGGAGTAGGGTCGTGAATTTTGTTTTCATCGTTTTAGGTTGATTGTGCGTCAGTGAGGACGGTTTGTTGATACCGGGACGCCAACGAACCTCTTTCAAAGCTGAATTCTGAAAAAGCTGGTGTTTGGTTCCTGTTACCAGGTTTGGCGTGAAACCTCCTCCAGCCATTTTTGATGCTCTTCGAGCAATTTCCCGCTGCTGCTAGGAATTTGCTTCTGGCGGGAGGGTCTTGAAGCCGGAAGCCGCCCTTGGACCAGCTCAACTTTGAGCCCATGGCTAGGGCGCCCCCAACTTTGGGGGCGCTGATTTCAAAGGATGAGATGCCCTCAGATTTGAGGAGTGAGATGCGCTGAAACTTCAGCGGGTCTTCGTTAGCCAACGCGCATTTGCGTCAGCCTGCTAAGGGTTACTTTTTCGAGAGTGAAACGTCACGGACACTCGCTGGAAGATAGCACATGGCTAGCACGGAACAGTCTGAAACACTCAAACCCTTATATAATATAGTGGTACGGGATGACGGACTCGAACCGCCGACATACTCGGTGTAAACGAGTCGCTCTACCAACTGAGCTAATCCCGCTCACAGACTTTAGTCGTCTGGAGGGAGATATAGGCAATTTTGCGAAGGGATCAAGCGATTTGATTGCTTGTCTCGCAAGTCTCTCGGTGCTTCTCTCCGCGCTCACCCATGCACCTCCGTCTTTCCCAAGAAGAATTGGCCACTCTGATCGAAATGGTGAGCCTCGCTTCGGACGTCGCCAACTTAAACCCTGAGGACAAAGCACACGCCGGATATGCCCGCTTTGAAGCGCTTGAAAGCAAAGTTCTAGAGAGCGCAAAGCACAATGGGATGGGTTCAGTGATCGAATTCGATCCAGCCCGAGGCAAGAATCGGGTGACCGAAGCCTTCCAAACGGAATCTTTTTTCCAACAATGTCTCGAGGAATTCCGCAGCCAATCCTTTTGGGAGGAACTCATGATGCGGCTGGCCGAGCGCGATATCATCCGTGAGATCGGAGAGAAATCCTATCTCGCGATGACAGAAAAGGCCCGGGAGGAGAAAACCAAGCCTCTGGAGAAGCGATACTGGGGAAAATTTGTCACGAAAGGCATTAGCCCGCTCCATTGGATCGAGCCGCACGAAGAGGGCTAGACCCGAGCCTCATTTTCGGGCAAACTCGCACCATGATTTCCCGTCGCAAGGTGTTTTACCCGGTCTCTGATGCGATGCGCGAGTATCTCGCCCACTCCGGACGGAATTCGGATATTCCGCTCGTTTACGACGACCTCCTTCGCTTTACCGGTTCGATCCCCTACGAAAATCCCGCCGGTGAGGAAACCCTCTGGCTCGAAGTAATGTATCCTCCGGAGGTCATGGCCGAGCTCCGCCCCAAGCTCACCGGGATCTACGCAACCTTAAAAATCGGCGGCGACCTTTCGATGACGGAGCACCTCTCGGTAGAACGCATCGACTTCGGCGAATTTGGCAACTCGCGCCCCTTCCGAATCCGCATCACGAACCTCTTCAACGGAAACTCCGATTATTACTACGTAAAGCATGCCGATGCCTCCCGCCTCTTTGGTCTCGAGCTCGAGCACACCCTTTCGCCCAACCGTATCAACTACCTCGTCAATGGAAACACTCTCATTGAGGAACACATTGCGGGAGTACCCGGTGATGTCTTCATCCGTGACTACCTCGTGGATCCCGCCCTCAACAATGTGCGGATTGCCAAGGAATTCGTGAAATTTGGTGAGCGCTGTTTCCTCCGTCTCCTTGGTGATATGCGCACCGTAAACTACGTCGTGGACATCACCCCCGACTTCGAGGAAGTGCAGTATCGCGTCCGCCCCATCGATTTCGATCAGCAGTCCTACGAAGGAAACCTCTCGGTCTACCGAGCCCACCTTTTCCCTGACAACAAGCCGGTGGAAGAACTCGTGCGAACCCACCTGAACGATCAGACCATTCTTCAATATCGCGCCGAGGAACATTCACAGATGTCGCGGCGCGCCAAGGTAGAATGGAGCCGCTTGATGAGACTTCTTCGAGTGATGGAAAAAGAAACTCTTTCGCCCTACGAGCATGTCGTTTCCCTGCGCGAGGCCTTCGTCGAGCGCTACGGATCCCACGCCTTTGAGTCGTGCGAAACGATGGGTCAACTCACCCGGGCCCACTTGCAAATTGTTCTCGAGGGAAAACATTCGTGAATAGACGGGGCCAATTATTCGTCTTAAACTACTGAGATGAGAAAATTTTGGCCCACTTTTATCCCCCTAACTCTGCAAGCAGCCACGCCCGGAGCTTGGGAAAAATTCCCCACCCAAACGAACAGCGATGCTTGGGGACTCTATGACTATTCTGACGGCGTAATCTATGCGCCCAACTGGTTTAACAATTCCGCCGCTGGACCAAACGCCGATCCCTACATTGGTGCCGCCTTCGCAGCTACGACAGCGAATCCACCAATTTATAACCAAGGGCTTTGGTTTTTCGCCGATGAACTTGTCGCAAACGGAGCCTTTATCGGAGATTTTAACGCTGCGGGCGTGGCCGGACTAGAAATCGACGTCTTCATTTCTAACCCCGAACTTCTGGACACGTGTGACATCACCTTCAACTCCAACTCCTCAGGAGAGGACATCACTTACTTTTCCATCGATTATCTTGGTTCAGAATTCGTTTCAGAATCACCTCAATGGTGGTTTCTCAACTACAATTTCTCCGAGCCTTGGTATGTCGTCAATGCGGCAGGCACTGACTTTGAAGAAGTCGAAATCACCGCGAATATCCTAGCGAGTGTTATTGAAGTCGGCATTCGCTTTTTCCCAACCGTAACGAACACCACCTCGTGGGCACCCTTGGTCGATAGCTATGCCCTCACTCCTCTTGTGCAGGCTCCGACCACTTTTTCGGATGCTGACGATGGCATGTTCAACCTTGCCTTTGCTCCCGGTCCCGGGAATCAATACGACATTCAAAAATACAATCTGACTTCGAATGACTGGGAAGACGTTTCCGGCCAGACCGACCTCCGGCCAAATGCGGCCTATCAATTTGAAACGCCCCTGATTCCAGAGGGCGAATTCTACCGAGTGTTAACCGAGGCGGCCTATACCGCAGTTGTCACACCAGCTGTGCCTTGAGGAAAGAGTTAGTTGATACTGAAGGTAAAGTAGCAATCCTTGTCGCTCAGTTTCGACTCATCAGGAATCCAAAGAATCTTCATTCCCTCGTAGAGCTTCTTAGAGGGCTTGATCTCGAGAATGCCGACGTCATCGCTACCCTGGCCTGCATTGAGGGAACGCCCACCAATTTTTGAGGATTTAAACTCGATCTCCCGAGCTCCCTTTTTGAGGTAATCTTCCCCGAGAATATCGATCTCAATGTCGTAAAGTTTCACTTTGATCTTCTTTCCATCATCTGCGCGAACGGCAGAGAACGTATCAGAACGGAGCTCCTTCTTGAGCTCTCTAGCAGTGAGCTGCTCTTTTCTTCTACTGTGCTTATAGATGTCCGGAATTGACAATTCCACGACCGCGCGGATTGGATTCTCGGACCCTTTCTCAAGAATCTTTGGCTTGATGATCATCTGCCCCTTGGATTTGACCTGCATGAACTCAACTTTGGTTCCGCCAGTCACGGTGAACGTTACAGAAACAGGTTCCGAAAGATTGTGTCCTCCCTTGGATTCAGAGGTGAGCCCATTTTCTTCAGCGAGCTTGCGCGTGACCCATTTTCCTTTGAGCTGCTCCTGCACCTTGCAGTAAATGACAAAATCGGTGTGACCCAGTCGCTCCTTGCCCTTGACAAAGTGCATTTTTCCCTTCCCGTCATCGCCGAAGCCATAGTCGTAATACTTATCATCCCAAGCCACGAAATAACCGAGCCACTTCATTTCTTCCGTTATCACGGGAAGTTCAGCTTTGGCCCAAAGCGCGGAAAAACAGAGGAATAATGTCGGTATCTTCATCTCAAAAAGAGGTAGCATCTTTCCTCGAAGGCCGCAAACAATGAAGCCTCTCCCATTTTTGCCATTCTTCCTCCTGCTTTTTTCCTGCCATTCCAGTGTGGAACAAGCAATTGGAATTGGCACTATCAGCTACGAAACCACTCTCGATTTCGCCGGAACTCAGCAAGCTGGCGAAATTTAAAAAAGACGCCCAAGGATTTCTCCCGGGGCGCCCTTTGAAAAAATACCGCTTACTTGGCCGCCTCGTAATTGGCAGCTACGACGTCCCAGTTCACGACACTCCAGAATGCAGAGATGTAGTCGGGACGACGGTTCTGGTAGTTCAGGTAGTAGGCGTGCTCCCAGACATCGAGACCGAGGATCGGAGTGCAGCCGCACGTCCCTGCAGCCTCACCCATGAGCGGGTTGTCCTGGTTGGGAGTCGAGCAGACGCCGACAGAACCATCGGACTTGAGGCCGAGCCATGCCCAACCGGATCCAAAACGAGTCATCCCCGCCTTGGCGAAGGACTCTTTAAAGGAATCGAAAGACCCAAAAGCTTCGTCGATTTTCGCAGCAAGCTCGCCCGAAGGAGCACTTGCACCACCGGGAGCAATCACCTTCCAGAAAAGGCTGTGATTGAAGTGACCGCCGCCGTTGTTACGCAGTGCGGGGATATCGGCGATCTTCGCCTGAAGTTCTTTGAGCGAGAGACCTGCAAGGTCAGCGTTGCCCTCGAGAGCGCCATTGAGATTGGTCACGTAAGCATTGTGGTGCTTTCCGTGGTGAATTTCCATGGTGCGGGCATCGATATAAGGTTCCAACGCATCATGTGCGTAGCCGAGATCGGGAAGTGAATGGGACATTGTCTTTAATTAAGTTTGAGTTGATGATCGTGCCTAGCCTTTGCCTTGCGCCGATATCCTGTTAAGAAAGCACCTTAATCGACAACCGCAAGAAGCTAATCCAATGCTCGCCTCACTCACTCAACCTGAATTCACCCTTGTCGCCGCTTCTGCGGTCGCAGGCTTCCTTCTCGCCTTTCTCATTCTGATGGTCCGGCTCAGCTCGGTCAACGCTACCGCGCGGGAGCGCCAGCGGTCTGACGAGAAAGCGATCGTCGATCTAGAAGCAGCGGAAGCAGCGTTAAAAGACGACATCACACAGCTTCGCCACGAGCAATCCCTTCTACTCAAACGCCAAGGCGAACTTGAGCATCAAGTCCAGGCCCAGCAAACACGGCACCTCGAAACGACCGATCTTCTCAACACGGTAGAAGAACGTTTTACCGATACCTTCAAGGCCCTCTCCTCCGACACCCTCAAGCTCTCCCAGCAGCAATTCCTTCACCTCGCCAAAAGCACTTTCCAGACCGAACAAAAACAGGCTCAGGGAGAACTCGCAAAACGCGAACAAGCCGTCGCCCACCTCGTCAAACCGGTCGCCGAATCCCTCGAAAAAATGCAGAGCCGGATCGGCGAAATCGAGAAAGTCCGCGAAGGTGCCTACGCCACGCTCAAGGAACAGGTTGTCCAGCTTCATCTTTCCCAAAAAGGTCTTCAAAAAGAAACCTCCCAGCTCGTCAAGGCCCTCCGCCAGCCCACCGGCCGCGGCCAGTGGGGCGAGATGCAGCTTCTACGGGTCGTCGAAATGGCGGGGATGCAGCAGCACTGCGACTTCACTACCCAAACGTCCACCACCACCGACGAAGGCAAAAAATTACGTCCCGATCTCATCGTCAATCTCCCGGGCGGAAAGAAGATTGTCGTCGATTCTAAGACGCCGATGGCGGCCTATCTCGACGCCCTCGAGGCTGAAAATGACGACGAGCGCGCCGCTCATCTCGCCCGACACGCGAAGCAAGTCTCCACCCATATTCGCCAGCTTTCTTCCAAAAACTACCAATCACAATTCCAGCCCGCACCGGAATTCGTCGTCCTCTTTCTCCCCTCCGAGTCCTTCTTCTCGGCGGCCCTCACCCAGGATTCAACCCTCTTGGAACAGGGCGTGGACCAGAATGTCATCTTGGCCACCCCCACCACGCTCATCGCTCTTCTTCGGGCCGTCTCCTACGGCTGGCGACAAGAAGCGCTCGCCGAGAATGCGCGTAAAATTTCCGATGTCGGCCGCGAACTGCACAAACGACTTTCGATCTTTTCTAACCATCTCTCAAAGGTCGGTCGTGCCCTGGACACCTCCGTCAAGTCCTACAACGCTGCCGTCGGCTCACTGGAGACCCGCGTTCTTCCTTCCGCCCGTAAGTTCGAAAATCTCGAAGCGGCAGAATCTGTCTCTTATACACATCTGACGCTGCCGACGATCTACTCTGTGTAG
>OJFK01000113.1_pt1 | contig 23918 bp, 19 predicted proteins | sample 1594101 | NCBI WGS metagenome assembly OJFK01 (sample SAMN05416723, study PRJEB24817) | seawater metagenome | isolation source: Sea water | place: Canada:Atlantic | collected 2013-07
TCGTCGGCAGCGTCAGATGTGTATAAGAGACAGTCATGGCCCCGGTCCAAAGCATTTCCTCCACCCAGACCCAGCGCGTCGTCGGCACTCTCCGTGCCAAGTCCCGCTCAGAAATCGCCGCCCGCGAATCCGGAGCCGTTCTCGAAATCAAGGCTGATGAAGGAGACTCCGTCGCAAAGGGCACCGTCATCGCCCGCCTCGACCCCCGCCGCCTCACCGCCCAGATCGGCGAAGCCCGTGCCCAGATCACCGTCGCAAAGGCCACCGTCCACCAAAAGAAATCCCGCGTAAAGCGCTCCTCCATCGATCTCGAAATGAAAGAGAAGCTCTACCGCGACGCAGCCATCTCTCAGTCCGAAGTCCTCGATGCACGAAGCGCAAGTAACGTCGATAAATCAGTCTCCGCCGCCACCCTCGATTCCCTCAAGGCCGCTGAATCACGCCTCGAACTTCTCACCATACGCCTCGAGGACCTCACCATCAAAGCTCCCTTCGCCGGAACTGTCGTCGCACGCCACAGCGAGCTCGGTGAGTGGGTCGAGCCCGGAACTCCCATCGTCACCCTCGTTTCCACCGGTCCCATCGAGGCCTGGCTCAACGTCCCCGAGCGCTTTGCCACCGTCGCCCGTGGGAAAGAAATCTCCGTCACCCTAACCGCCACCGGCCAGACCGTCACATCCACTGCCCTCACCATTATCCCGGAAGCCGAGACGAACACCCGCACCCTCCAGATCGTCGCCACGCTGCCTAATCCAGACAACACACTCGTCCCCGGACTCTCGGTCACCGCCGAGCTTCCCGTTACCGAAAAAGCCGAACGCCTCGCCGTCCCGGTCAATGCCGTAGTCCAAGGCTATGCCGGTCCCAGCGTCTTCATTCCCACCCGGCAAGGCGAAGGCCTGCCCATTGCCAAACGCATCCCCGTCACCATCCTCTTTCAAGATAACGCTCTCATTTATATCGAAGCTGATGGCCTCAAAGCGGGTGACCCAATTGTCGTCGAGGGCAACGAGCGCCTCTTCCCCTTCCAGCCTCTCATTATCGCGGAACGCGAAAAAGGCACCCCGTAAAACTCTCAACCGATGAGCATTCAAAAGTCATCTCAAGGCGGAATCATCGCCAACGCGATCTCGCAACCTATCACGGTCGCCGTCGCCACTCTTCTTGCCGTCTTTGCTGGCATCCTCGCCGTCACTGTCGTCCCCATCCGTATGACTCCCGAGGTCTCCTCGGTCGTCGTCTCAGTCACGACAAACTGGGAATCAGCCTCTGCCGATGAAGTCGAATCAGACATCATCGAGGAGCAGGAAAAAGTTCTCGGTGAGGTCACCGGACTTATCTCACTCACCTCCACCTCCGCCAACGGCCAGGGCTCCATCCGCATGGAGTTTGAAACCGGAACCGATATCGAAAAAGCCACCTCCGACGCCCTTCAAAAACTCGATGAAGTCCCCGGCTATCCCGACGGCGTCCTCCAGCCCACCGTCGAACCGGTCGATATCGACTCGGTTGATTACATCGCCTGGATCGGCCTCGCCTCCACCGACCCTGACTTCCCCGCCGAGACTCTCAACGACCTCATGGAGCGCCGTATCCGCCCCCGCTTTGAGCGGATCGATGGGATATCGCAAGTCGGCGTCCGGGGCTCGGTCCAGTCCGAACTTCACATCATTGTCGATCCTGTCGCGATGGCCCAACGTGGCATCACTTACGCAGCTCTTCGCCAGGCGATCACCTCGGCCAACGCCAACTTCTCAGGAGGAAAACTCGCCGACGGAAAGCGCGACATCCGCGTCCGCGCCACCGGTAGATTCCAAGACCCCGAGAGCGTCGAGAATATGGTCGTCCGTCGTAACGACTCCGGCACGATCTACCTCCGCGATATCGCCACCGTCGAAACCGCCTTTAAAGAACGCACCTCTTGGGTCCGTGCCCGCGGCATCCAAATGCCCTTTTTTAACTTCCAGCTTGAGCGCGGCGCCAACCTCCTCGAGTCCATGGAGACCCTCCGCAACGAGGTTAAAAAACTCAACGCACCCGGAGGCCTTCTCGCTCAGGAAGCGCGTGATCTCGGAATGAGCGGCACCCTTGAGCTTGTCCAAACCTACGACTCCACCACTTATGTCGAGGACGCCATCGATCTCGTCCGCAGTAACATCCTCGTCGGAGCAGTCCTCGCTACTCTCACCCTCCTTTTCTTCCTCCGCTCACTCCGCACTGTCGGCATCATTGCACTCGCCATTCCCGTCTCGGTCATCGCTTCGCTCGTCGTCCTCGTCGCACTGGGCCGCTCGATCAATATTATCTCCCTCGCCGGTCTCGCCTTCGCCGTCGGCATGGTCGTGGACAATGCCATCGTCGTCATCGAGAACATCTACCGCCATCTTGAATTCGGTAAAAAGCCCCGACAAGCCGCGCTCGACGGATCAAAGGAAGTCGCCGGCGCGGTCGTCGCTTCCACCATGACTACCCTCATCGTCTTCGCCCCCATCCTCCTCATTCAGGAGATCGCCGGGCAGCTCTTCCGCGACATCGCCCTTGCCATCATGGTCTCAGTCGGGCTCTCCATGATCGTCTCGCTCACTCTCATCCCCGCCGCTGCCGCCCGCTTCCTCAGCCCTCCTAAAAAAGAAGGCGATAGCTCCTTCGATCGACTCTTCAGCGGCAAGTTCTTCCGCATCATCGGCGCTCCCTTCCGTCCGATCGCGATGCTCTTCAACAGCCTTCCCCGGATCATCGGGGGCACCGTCGGATGGCTCATTGCGGGAACTCTCCGCCGCCTCACCGTCGTCATCGTTTTCCTCCTCTTCACTTTCTTCGGCGTCAAGATCCTCCTTCCCCCGCTCGATTATCTCCCTTCAGGAAATCGGAACCTCGTCATCGGCCTCCTCTTCCCGGCACCCAGCTACAACCTCGAAGCCCTTAAGGAAACAGGAAAGCGTATGGAGGCCACGATCGCCCCCGCCTGGGAAGCCACCGAAGATAAGTTCCAAGTCGAAAGGATCATGCGCGGCAGCGAGCGTGATCCCGATCAAGACTCCCGTGTCGAGGTTCCCCGGCCCTATGGCCAGCCCGGCACCGTGATGCCTCCGCCTCTTGATCACTACTTTCTCGTCTCTTTCGAGGGCCGCATGCTCCAAGTCGCGATCTCCGCTGACAAGACGCGCGTAATCGATACCATTCCCCTTTTAAATCAGGCAACCGCTGGAGGAGCTGCCCCGGACACCATTGCCTTCGCCTTCCAAGTCCCCCTCTTCCGCGTCGCCGGAACGACCGGCTCCGCCATCAAAATTGACATCAAAGGCAACGACCTCGACTCCGTCGCCAAGACCGCCACCGGCCTCTTCATGACCTTCTTACAGAAATTTGGCCCCGGAAAAGTCAACACCTCGCCGCCCAACTTTAACCAACCTCTCGAAGAGCTCCGCATCGTTCCCAATGACGAGCGCCTCCGTGAACTCGGCATGACCCGCACCGACCTCGGACTCGCGGTTCAAGCTGCGGGCGAAGGCATCCTCCTCTTCCGCGACTTCGAGAAAAACGGCGAGCTCAAGGACATGAAAATTATCACGCAGGGAGCGCTTGAGAAGCGCCCCTTCGAAGCCCTCCTCTCAACTCCCGTCGCCACTCCCGGCGGCAGCATCATTGATCTCAGCTCCCTCGCCACTCTCCAAAAAACTCTCGGCCCCGAGCAGATCCGCCACGTCGACCGACTCCGCGCCGTCACCATCGAGGTCACCCCTCCCACCGGCATGGCCCTCGAGCAAGCAATCGACAAAGTCGAGGGAATCATTGCCGCCCAACAAGCCTCCGGTGCCATCGCCCCCGGCGTCGAGGTCCAGATCGCCGGCTCCTCAGACGCCCTCGGCGAAATCAAAGAAGCCCTCCTCGGCGATGGCTCTTTCTTCGGCCTTTTCACCTCCTCTCTCTTCCTCGCACTCTTCGTCGTATACCTCCTTATGGTCGTCCTCTTCCAAAGTTGGTCCTACCCCTTGGTCATCATCCTCTCCGTCCCCCTCGCCACTGTCGGCGGACTGCTCGGTCTTTTCCTCGTCCACCACGCCTCTCTCGCAAACCCCTACATGCCGGTTCAAAATATGGACGTTCTCACCATTTTAGGATTCGTCATCCTCGCCGGAGTCGTCGTGAACAACGCTATCCTCATCGTCCACCAAACAATCAACTTCATGAAAGAGAACCCCTCCCGCGATACCAACGAAGCCATCCGGGAATCCGTCACTTCCCGCGTCCGCCCCATTCTCATGTCCACCCTCACCTCAGTAGGAGGAATGCTCCCCCTCGTTCTCCTCCCGGGATCAGGATCGGAACTTTATCGGGGCCTCGGAGCCGTCGTCGTCGGTGGACTGGCAGTCTCCACGGTCTTCACCATGTTCCTCGTCCCCACCGTCCTCTCCCTCGTCTTCGCCTTCAGCAAACCAAAAGTGAAAACTGCCTAACTCTCACTTCGCCACCGCCATGCGCATTCCTTTTTCAAAAAGCCTCCTCGCCCTCTCCTGCGCGATCATCGCTTCCTGCACCACCGTTGGGCCTGACTATCAAAAAACCGACACCCCGCTCCCCCCCTCCTACAAGGCCGTCGGACTTTCAACTCCTCCCATGACCGGAAAATGGTGGTCCACCTTTTCCGACCCCACTCTTTCCTTACTCCTCATCAAGGCCGAAAAAGCGAACCCTCAATCCTTAACCGCTCTCGCCCGGCTGGATCAAGCCCATGCCATTTTAGGAATCACCCGCTCTGAGCGCATTCCACGCCTCACTGCGGAGGCCCTTGTCACCCGCCAGCAAGACTCCACCCGCGACGTCTTCCCGGTCCCCTCCGATCCCTACTCACGCTACCGCTCCGCGTTAAACCTGAGCTACGAAATCGATTTCTGGGGCCGCGTCCGCAGATCCATCAACCAGCAAGAAGCGCTCACCCAAGCAGCAGGAGCCGACTACGTCACCGCAATGCTCTCGACCAAAGCGGAAGTCACCCGCGATTATCTGGCCCTTCGGCATCTCGATGACGAAATCTCTCTCCTCTCCGGAACGATCAAACTCCGCCAAGATAACGAATCTCTCGTCAAAGCTCGGGTCGACGCCGGTGCCACTACCTCCATCGACTCAGCCCGCGCTCAAAGCCAAACCGAAACAACCCGCGCCGAACTCTTCCGCCTCATTCAGCGCCGCCGCGAGCTCGAGAATGCAATCGCCGTGCTCATCGGCCAAAATCCTTCTAGCTTCAAACTCCCCCTAGGTTCACCACCCCGAACCCCAAACATCCCCAGTGGAGTTCCCGCCGATCTGCTACGACGTCGGCCCGATGTCGCGGCCACCGAACGACGCCTTGCCGCGGCCGCCGAGCAAATTGGTATCACCATCGCCAGCTACCTCCCCAAAGTCACCCTCACGGGCGCAGGAGGTTATGCCGCCCTCCAATCCTCGGACCTTTTTAATCAAAGCAGTCGACTTTGGTCGATCGGACCCACCATCACTGGCCCCATCGTCACCTTTGGCCGAAAAGACCGCGACATCGAAATCGCGCAAGCACGCTACCGCGAAGCACTCGCCCTGCATCGCGACTCCGTCCTCAACGCCTTCCGCGATGTCGAAAATGCCCTCTCTGGAATCAGTAACCTCGACCAAGTCCTCATGGCCCAGCGGAAATCATCCGACGCCGCTGACGAAGCATCCCGCCTTACCAAGCTCCGATATGACGCCGGTCTCGTCTCTTTCTTTGAAATCATCGACACGCAGCGTGAAGGTCTTCAAGAAAAGCGGGCCCTGAGCCAGACCCGCGCCGCTCGCCAGCAAGCCACCGTCCAACTGATCCAAGCCCTGGGAGGAGGATGGAAATGAGAGATCGCCTAGAATGAATTTACTCTTCTCGCTTGCCCTTTTATGCCACTCTGTCAAACCCGCATCATTATGAAATTAAAAACCCCGCTCCTTCTTTCCTCCGCTCTCCTCATTTTCACTTCTTGTAAGTCGGAAGAAACCTCCGCAACGCCCGATGAGCCTTCAAACAAGACTGAGACCCAGACCGCAACGAAAGAAGATGCACCCGTTGAGCCAAAACCTGTCGCACCAATTCCTGTCGCACCAGTTCCTGTCGTCTCGGCTCCCGTGGTGAAACCCGCCGAACCCGCTCCTGCACCCAAGCCAGCTCCAGTCATCACACCTAAGAAAATGACGATTGAAGAGCTTGCCGCGAATATCGCTAAAGACCCCAAAGCGGTCGCTAAAAAAGTGGCCGATCTTCAGGGCGCAATTGCTGGACTGATGGAAAGCGTCGTTGATACCGAAACCGCCGAACTCGCGCTATTCGAGCTCGACCCCATCTTCGACGACATGAAAGTTCTTGGGGAAGCGATGGCCTCCGCCAACAAAGACCTCGACCCGGAGCTGACCGCCGACCTTCAAAAAATCGCGGCGGCCCCTCAAGCCCGCCTTCAAGCTGCCATGATGCAAGCCGCTCCCGTCTTCATGGCCGACCCCAAGCTCAGGACCAAGCTCCAGGGAACCATGCAAAAGCTCATGCAAGCTCGGAAGGTCGGTCAGTAAAGGCCGTTTCCTGCTTTCATTTTCTCTCGATGAAATCTGTCGTAATTTACACCGATGGAGGAGCTCGGGGAAACCCCGGACCCGGAGGATTCGGAGCTATTCTCGTCTTTGGACAGTTTCAAAAGGAGCTCAACGGAGCCTTTAGGCACACCACGAACAATCGCATGGAGCTGATGGCGGCCATCAGCGCATTGGAACTCCTGAGCGAACCTTGCGAAGCCATGCTTCACTCTGATTCCAAATACGTCGTCGATGCTCTGAACAAAAACTGGCTCACCAACTGGAAGAAAAAGGGCTGGAAAAAGTCCGACAAAAAGCCAGTCCTCAACAAAGACCTCTGGCAACGCCTCGACGCCGCTCAAGCCAAGCACAAGATGGTTTGGAAATGGGTCAAGGGCCACGCCGGCAATGAACTCAACGAGCGCTGCGATGAACTCGTCCACGAAGCCATCGACGCGGGCAACCTCGTCACCGACCAAGGATACCTCGATTCCCAGGCACCCGCGAGCGACACGCTTCTCTAGAGAGTGCAACGGAACATCTTGTCCTAATAAACAGGGCCAAAGGCTCGACCTCATACCAGCATGGGGCACCGCCCCATGTCCTCAGCCATTCAAAAGTAGTGAGCTGAAGGCCCGCCTTATAGGGGCATAAAATCTTAGCTCGTCTCTTTGTTAAAGTAGACCTTGATAAATTGCATCTTCTTCTCCTCGTCGTAGCCTTTTTCAAGGACCTTCTCGGGAGAAGCCACCACCGATGGCTTGAGACGAAGTTCGACTCCGGTATCGAGCTTCATGATCGATTTCATCATCTTCTTCGCCTTGGAAATATCTTTCTGAGAAAGCTCAAATCCTTCTTCCAGGGTCACGCCATCTTCTTCCTCCACCCGCTTGCGCTCTTCCTTAAATTTCTGCCGCGCAGCATCGCTCCGCAGTGCCTTTTCCTCAAACTCCTGCATGCTGAAGTGCTTCTTGTCATCGAAGTACGAAAGCGCTTCTTGCGCCGCGTTGTTCACTTCCCAAGGTGGCGAGGTATCATCCGCCGCACGAGGAGGCGCAGTTTCGGAAATCGCGGTGACCGCCATTTCAGCCATCTTTTTCGAAAGGAGCGCTGAGTCGGCGATAGGAATGACACTCAAGAAATCACGAACCCAGAAACGTGACTCGGAACTCCCCCGATCGAAAGTAAGGACGTAAAAGCCCTTCTTCTGATGGTGGTCCACAATCAAACACCCCTTATCAATCTTCTCCGGATTAATCCCGTGCTCCGTGTTGAGTTGAAGGTCGCCGTCATTTGCCGAAATGCTGAGAAAAGGAGTCACACTTTCGGACTTCAGGATGCAAAGCCCCTGCACTTGATCCTCGTCCATCTGAATCCCATCAATCTGGGAAATGCAAAGATCTCCCGATTTGATGTTCGGGTGAGTCGATTTCGAGTGCAGCCGCTGGGCAATTTCTTTTCCCTTATCAAGCAACTTGGAAGAATCATCGAAAAGCTCCTCCACCAAAGTATTCAGCTCATGCTTCGCAAGCGAGCTATGATGATGAAACCTCTGCCCCACGAGGCTGAAGCTCTTAAAGGGGCGTAGGAAAATCGAAGTCAAGGTCGGCTGATCTTCCTCCTCGACATGAAAAAGCGTCTTCGACGTCTGCAAGGCTTCGTCCCGCGAGGGATTTCCAACTTTTGCGAGGACAAGACCAGAGATAGTGGCGTTTTCGAAATCAAGCTTCAGGTTCACGGACTTGGATGTAATCGCCTTCATTCAATTTGGGAATTTCAATCGTCTTTCTCCTCATTGTTTTTCTGAATTGTCGCGCAGTGCCCCAACATCATCGTCATCCTAGCTGATGACATGGGCGATTCAGATCTCGGTTACTAAGGCAGCGAAATCCCCACCTCAAAGCCGCGCCAAGAACCCCTCCGCATTCCTCCGGTGCAGTGCCCTCTTCTCCTCATCCATCCGATCATGCAACCGCGCCATCTGCGCCATGCGATAATTCTTCAGGAAGAACTCCTTGTGATCCTCCACAAATATCCAAAAAAGCCCGTCCCAAACCTCGCACCATTCCCCCTTCTTAAAGTCCGACATCTTACGGATATAATTCGACCCCGAGAGATACGGCTTCGTCGCAAAAATCCCCCCATCAGCAAACTGGCTCATTCCATAAACATTCGGCACCATCACCCAGTCGTAGGCATCGATAAAAAACTCCATGAACCAGCGGTAAACTTCATCCGGATCGATCCGACACAGCATCATAAAATTCCCCAACACCATCAGCCGCTCGATGTGATGACAATACCCATCCTCATGCAGCACCTGAATCACATGATCGATCGGTTCCACCCCCGTCGTCCCATCATAAAACGACTGCGGCATCTTCCGCGTGAAGCCCCAAAAATTCTCCTTCCGCTCCATCACTCCATGCCGGAGATAAATGATCCGCATGAACTCCCGCCACCCGATAATTTGGCGCACAAAACCCTCCAGCGAATTCAGCGGAATTGCCTCACTCTCCCCCGCGAACTCCAACGCTCGATCAACCACCTCCTGAGGCGTGATCAACCCGATATTTAAATACGGCGTCAGCACCGAGTGAAATGCCACCCGATGACTCATCGAAATCGCATCCTCGTAATCTCCAAACAAGCCAAAGCGCTCCTTAAGGAATAGCTCCAGCGCCTCAAAAGCATCCTCTCGGCAAATCCCATACTGGAACCCATGAGTCTTCCCCAGCGCCTTCGGGAAACGATCCCATACCCAAGCTTCAGCCTTCTTCACCTCCTCGTGCACCGACGGCCCATAAGCCTCCGGTACCGCCACCCCCTTCGGCAACTTCTTCCGGTTATCCGCATCAAAGGAATACTTTCCTCCCTCCGGTTTGCCGTCGTCCATCAGCACATCCATCCGCTTACGCTGCCCCTCATAAAACGTCTTCATAAACGGCTTCTTCATTCCGTCCATCGTCTCCTCCATCCATTCATCCGGCGTCACAAACATCGGCGACTCCACCAACTCCAAATCAATTCCTCTCTTCTCACAAAACCGCCTCAACCGTCTCTCCAGTAGATAATCCGTAGGATCCACACAAACAACCCGAGTCACCTCCTTCGGTAGAATCCGTTCCAGCAACTCATCCGAGCGAAAAGCTCCCTCCGGCAACTCCACATAAGTCACCTCATAAAGATCCTCCAACCCCACCGCAAACCGCCGCATCGACGCCCGATGCAGCATCAACTTCTTCGCATGAAGCCGTAGCGGCTGCTCCGAATCCGTCCCAAAAAAAAGTGGATCTTCCAAAACAAAAACCCGCCTCCCCGCCTCCAAAGCCGGATGCTCGGCAAACAACTGATGAGGATAAACCAAAGAAATTTCCATCGCCAGAAAGTCACCCCATTCCCCAACCTGTCCACCCCAATCTACAAATCTCTCCCCTCACCAAGCAAGTAATTCAAACTCACCTTTTCCGCTACCTCTCCGTAGGCCACCCAGTAATCTAGTTTCGTCGATTTAGTAATTTTCGTGGTCACTCTATTCCCATCCAATCCCCTCAACCTTCAGCGTTTTCAGCGGATATCCTTCTAGTCTAGGTCCCTCAACTAAGATTAACCCCATTCACATCATTCCCGGCTCTTCCTCCACCTTGGAATCTAACATTTCTTAAATCCACTTGAAAAAACAACTCAATAGAACACACTGTTCACATAAACACTTTAAAGAAACTCGAAATCCTCGCAGACGCCGCTAAATACGACGCCTCTTGCGCCAGCTCAGGAGCTGCCCGAAAAGACTCCTCCTCCGGAAAAGGCGTCGGCTCCACCGGCGGAGCCGGCATCTGCCATTCCTACACCCCCGATGGCCGCTGCGTCTCTCTCCTGAAAGTCCTCCTAACCAACGTCTGCCTCTACGACTGCCACTACTGCATCAACCGCCGCTCCAGCAACGTCCGCCGTGCTCGCTTCACCCCCGAAGAAGTCATCACTCTCACCCTCGATTTCTACAAACGGAACTACATCGAAGGGCTCTTCCTCAGCTCCGGTATCGTCCGCAGCGCCGACTTCACCATGGAGCAAGTCATCCAAGTCGCCAAAACCCTCCGCGAAGTCCACCACTTCCGCGGCTACATCCATCTCAAAACCATCCCCGAGGCATCCGACGACCTCATCGCGGAAGCCGGGAAATACGCCGACCGCATCTCCATCAACATCGAGCTCCCCCAACAAAAATCCCTCGACCATCTTGCCCCCGAAAAAAACGTCACTCGCACCCGCGAAGCCATGCAGAACATCGGCGTCAAAATCGCCGAATCCAAAGCCGAGAAGAGCCGCAAAAAGCCAAAATTCGCCAACAGCCAATCCACCCAAATGATCGTCGGCGTCGACCTCTCAGACGACTCCCACTTCCTCCGCCGCGCCGGCGATCTCTACTCAAACTTCAAGCTCCGCCGCGTTTACTACTCCGCCTTCAGCCCCATCCCCGACTCCTCCGCCCGTCTCCCACTCCAAGCCCCGCCGCTCGTCCGCGAGCATCGCCTCTACCAAGCCGACTGGCTCATGCGCTTCTACGGTTACGACGTCCACGAGATCACTACCAAGGACAATCCAAACCTCGATCTCGACATCGATCCCAAGCTCTCTTGGGCCCTCCGCAACCGCGGCACCTTCCCCCTCGACATCAATCGCGCCCCCCTCGAACTCCTCGTCCGCATTCCCGGCCTTGGAGTCAGGAATGCCCAGCGCATCATCTCCATACGCCGCCACAGCGCCATCCGCCTCACCGACCTCATCAAAATGCGGGTAAACCTCAAAAAAAGCCTCCCCTTCATCATCACCAGCGACCACCAACCCGCCAACCTAGAAATCGACTCAAAAAAAATAAGAGCCCTCCACGCTCCACCCCCAGAACAACTCGAACTCAACCTCCCCATCCTAGTTCCAAAAGCCGAAATCCTAGCCGGCGAATTCTAACCAAAATTTGGAGCGTGGGTGTCTCGCCCTTCGTCCCCAACCAAGAATCCGCGATGCCTCGCCACTTAACTTAGCAAACCCACCGACGAAACAGTTTAAATTTAAGTGTTAGATGTTTGGTGTTTACCCCGCAAAACCAAGCTCCCTATTCCATTAGTCCCATCGATCCGTGGTTTAACACCTCTACCAAGCCCGCCCCCATGTTCACCCTCCAAAACCCCACCTCCTTCCAAACCTGGCGCTCCCTAACCCGCCTGCTCCTCCAATCCAAAGTCCTTCCGTCAGAAATCCTATGGCAATCCCCAGACCAATCATCCCTCTTCACAGAGCAACCTACCTTCCCAAAAACAACTGCCCAAATCCCCCACGTCCCAAAACACTTCCTCGACCTCGCCAGCACCGCCGCCGCCCACCGCACCGGCAACCAATGGCCCCACCTCTACAACCTCCTCTGGCGACTCACTCACGGCGAAACACATCTCCTCTCACTCCCCACCGACCCCGATGTCTTCGCTCTCCGCGCCATGGCGAAACACATCAGCCGCGACATCCATAAAATGCACGCCTTCGTCCGCTTCCGAAAGGTCAGCGACCCCTCGGACGACCGCGAAAAATTCGTCGCTTGGTTCGAGCCCGATCACCTCATCGTCCCCCTCGCCACCCCCTTCTTCAAGAAGCGCTTCGCCGGCATGGACTGGTCTATTCTCACCCCCGACCAATCCGTCCACTGGGATGGCAAAAAAATTCACTTCACCGAAGGCGTCGATCAATCCCAAGCCCCAGACTCCGACGCCCAAGACGAACTCTGGCGCACCTACTACCGCAGCATCTTCAACCCCGCCCGCCTCAAGGTCAAAGCGATGCAAGCCGAGATGCCCAAGAAATACTGGAAGAACCTCCCTGAAGCCCAAGTCATCGAAGAACTCATCGCCACCAGCTCTGCCCGCACCTCAGAAATGTTAGAAACAAAACCCTCCCCCGAAAAACCCACCCCAAAAAACGCCTATCTCGAAAAACTCCAGAAGCTCCCAAAGAATTCCTGAGACAAATTCCATTCCCGCGTCATCATCCCCGATGACGATTCACGAAGCAGCCCACCACGGCTCTCTCCTAGCCGACGCCTTCGCAATGCCCGTCCACTGGTATTACAATCGAGATGCCCTTGACCGCGACTACCCAGACCTGACCACTTTCCTCGCCCCTCTCCCGCATCACCCCGACAGCATCCTCTGGCGCTCCCAATACGACCCCGTCAACGAGCAAGCAGACATCCTCCACGACCAAGCCCGCTTCTGGGGCCAGCGAAATATCCACTACCACCAAAACCTCCTCGCCGGAGAAAATACCGTCAACTTCCAGCTCGCCCGCGCCCTGCACGAGCAAGTAAAATCCCACGGCTCATACGACCCCACTCGCTGGGCCGAACTTTATGTCCAACTCATGCGCACGCCCGACTGGCACCGCGACACCTACGTCGAAGAATATCATCGCGCCTTCTTTAACCGCTATGCCTCCGGAAAAAGGATCCTAAAATGCGGTATCTCCGATGAGCATATCGGAGGCCTAGCCACCGTCACCTCTCTACTCGCCGCACTCCCGGAGGGCGACCACCGCCAGACCGCAAAAGAACACGTCACACTCACCCACCGCCATTCGAACGTCCTCCGCGCTGCCGACTGCCTCACCCGCCTCCTCCAAACCATCGCCGGCGGCACCCCACTCCGCGACGCACTCATGTCCTGCGCCGGCGACTGGTTCTCCACCCGAAAAGCTACCGACTGGTTACGCCAGCCAGATCGAATCATCATCGGCCAGCGCTTCAGTCCCGCCTGCTACATCGACCAGTCCTTCCCCGCCTCTCTCTACCTCGCCTGGAAATATCACGACAACTTCGAAGCCGCCGTCATCGCCAACGCAAAAGTCGGAGGCGACAGCTGCCACCGCGGAGCCGTCGTAGGCTCCCTAGTCGCCGCCGAAACCCACCGCAGCACGAACACCTTCGCCCCTGAATCCTACTTCCAACAACAACCTCAAAGCCCCTCATAATTTACTCTTCATAACTCACAATTCCAAATGCAACCCGTCCTCATTATCGGCGCCGGTCTTTCGGGCCTCTCCTGCGCCCTCCACCTTCACAAAAAAGGAATCCCCGTCCAAATCCTCGAAGCCTCCGATGGCATCGGCGGACGCGTCCGCACCGATGAATTCGACGGCTTCCTCCTCGACCGAGGCTTCCAAGTCTACCTCGATGCCTACCCCGAAGCCGGAAAACTCCTCGACCTCCCCGCCCTCGATCTCAAACCCTTCGAGCCTGGTGCCCTCATCTTCGATGGCGAAAAACTCCACCCCGTCATGGACGTCTTCCGCCGCCCTGCCTCTGTTCTAGGCAGCGCCCTCGCCCCCATCGGCACCCTCGCCGACAAACTCCGCGTCGCCCTCCTCCGCTTCAAGATCCTGCACGGCACCTCTAAATCCCCAGACCAAACCACCGAAAACTTTCTCAAAAACTTCGGCTTCTCCCCCCGAATCATCGACACCTTCTTCCGCTCCTTCTACGGCGGCATCTTCCTCGAAAACGACCTCCGAACCTCCAGTCGCATGTTCGAGTTTACCTTCCGCATGTTTACCCAAGGTAGCGCCACCCTCCCCGCCGCCGGCATGCAAAGCATCCCCCAGCAACTCGTCGACCAACTCCCCGCCGACACCATCCGCCTCAACTCACCCGTCACGTCGATCGACGGAAAAAAAGTCACACTCAACACCGGAGAGACTCTCACCGCCCGCCATCTCGTCCTCGCCACTGACGCCCACCAGACCGCAAAAATTCTCCCCGCCTTCCAAGCCCAATCCCCCACCTGGCGCGCCGTCACCAACCTCTACTTCACCGCCGAAAAAGCCCCCTTCCCCGACTCCATCATCGCCCTTAACGGCACTGGTAAAGGCCTCATTAATAACATCGCCATCCTTTCAAACGTCGCACCTAGCTACGCGCCCACCGGACAAGCCCTCCTCTCCGTCTCAGTCCTAGGACTCCACCAAAATGAAAACCTAGCCGCCCTCGTCACAGCCGAACTCCAGACCTGGTTCGGCCCAGCTGCCAAAAACTACCGCCACCTCCGCACCGACCACATCCGCCACGCCCTCCCCGAGCAGAAACCCGGCCACAAATCCCCCGGCACCCTTAAGCTCGATAACACTTGGATCTGCGGCGACCACAACACCACAGCCTCCATCGAAGGCGCCATTATCTCCGGCAAACAAACCGCCGAATTCCTCCTTGCTTCACTCTAATAACTCACGCTGTTTCCACCCCTTCTTCAAGTCATCCCGGCTCTGCCGAAAGAGCGCCTGGTGCTTCGTCACTCTCCCACTCACCCGCTTCCGCCAGCACCGAAAGCTCGACGCCTTCAGACTGCCCCGCATCACCTTGATGACCTCCGCCTCCCGGAGCCCTGTCTTCCTCTCGATCTCATCAAAGGTCGTCCGATCTTCCCAAGCCATCCGGATAATCTTATCTCTCAAAGCGTCACTGACCTTCATGAGATTACTAGTCAGCTCGAATCCCAAAAATGCAAGCCAGCAAGACTTGCCAGTAAATCACTTCCCCGGATATCCATTCGGCACAATAAAGTGGGACCGTTCATCCCCCATAATCCTCACCAACGCACAGCGCTCCAGCTCCAGCTCCACCCTCCAGAAGCAGACAAGGCACCGACCACAACACCTTCATCGTCTTCCTCTCCGACAACGGCGGCAACATGTATAGCGTCGTCGATGACACCTCCCCCACCAGCAACGCCCCTCTCAAAGGCGGCAAAGCCTCCATATTCGAAGGCGGCGTGCGCGTCCCCATGATCGTCGCTTGGCCCAATCACATCAAACCCTCGTTCAATCGACCGATTTCTTCCCCACCTTCGTCGATCTCATCGGCTTCAAAACGAAGCCCGAACAATTCTTCGATGGCGTCTTCTTCGCTCCAGCCCTCCGCGGCGAAAGCCTTCTCACGCGATGCCATCTTCACCTACTTCCCCCACGACCTACCCGTCCCCGATTGGATCCCGCCCTCAGTCTCAGTTCACCACGAAAACTGAGACCTCATCCGCGAGTTCCACCAAGGAAAAAAGGGCGCTCACCGCTACCGCCTCTTCGACCTAGAGAACGACATCGGCGAGACCAAAAACCTCGCTTCCAAATATCCCGAAACGATCATCAAACTCGATGCAAAACTAACGCAGTTCTTAAGCGAAACAAAAGTGGTCACCCCCTCTCCAAACCCCAAATTTGACCCCAAAAAATACCAGCCAGAACTCGAAGGCCAAAACCGCGTCGGCCGGGACAAACCGAAGGCTCCAAAGAAAGGAATCGCACCTAAAGCCGACGGACTCGACCCCAAGCCCCAAAGCTGGAAAGCACGCAACTCAAGCTTCACCATCAAGGACGGTATCGTCACCCTCAAAGGCACCGCACCCGACCCCTTTCTAGAAGTCGGAGTATCCCAGCACAAAGGAGCAGCCAAAATCAGCTTCCCCATCCACGCGCCTGAGGGAGGAGAAGGAAAAGTCAATTGGGCCAACGGACAACCATAGCTAAGTAGAACTCCTTTCAAAATCACCCCCAGCGAATGGAATAACATCGCACTCGACCTCCCAGCAAAAGGAAGGCTCGGCATTCTCCGGCTTCATCTCCCAGCTCAAAACCAAGCCATCAAAATCGATTCTATTTCGATCCATCCAGCGAACGGGGAGAAAGCCCAAACTTGGAACTTTTAAAGCAAATCTAAGCCTCGCATCGTATTCGTCGATGAAGCGAACTTCTTCGCATCGATCCCAAGACGATTCAGCATAGAAAGATAGAGATTTGGCAGAGGATAATTATTCCCCTGATCAAAGGCCAAGTGCTGGCCATGCTTGAATCCGCCCCCAGCGAACAAAACCGGAAGGTTCGTCGTCACGTGGGACGAAGCATTTCCCAGGTTACTGCCATAAAGAACCATCGTGCGATCCAGCAGAGTCGCCTTATCCTCAGGAGTTTCTCCAAGCTGACTGATAAGACCATTCAAGAGCCGCATGTGCGCGGTATCGATCCGCTCAAGCTGCGCCATTTTATCGGGATTCTTACCGTGGTGCGAAAGATTGTGATAACCATCACCCACCGATTTTCCATTCACCGTAATCGCAGGTGAGGAAACAGAATCCAACATCAAGGTAATCATCCTTGTGGAATCTGTCTCGAAAGCCAAATGAGCCAGACGATACATCAGCTCGGTCTTCTTCATGTAGTCAACCGGGTCCTTGAGATCGGTCGGCTCTTGCACCTCAGTCTTCGGCTTGGGCTTCGCTTCCCAAACCCGGGATTGCTCTAGTCGAATTTCTAGCTCTCTAATCCCAGTATAGTATTGATCCAAACGTTCACGATCACGACTACCCACCTTCTTTTGAAGACCAGAAACCTGCCCGACCACCGCATCCATGATCGATTTCCCCAGCGCCAGCTTCCTCTGTTGTTCGGAAATCTCCTTGGGATTCCCTTGAAAAAAGAGCTTCCGATAAACGCCAGAAGGGCTCTGCTCGGGCGGAATTCGCACTCCTGACCCCGTGAACGAAAGCGACCGCCCGTCCCCCTGGGTATTTACTCCAAGGGTCAGCGATTGAAACCTCGTCAGATGGCCGATCCGCTCTGCCACATATTGATCGAGCGAAATGGTATTACGAAACCCACTGCTCCCAGGCCTTGGCGCTGCCGTTAAAAAACAAATATCCGCCGGGTGGCCCCCATCCACATCAGGATGGGACACTCCGCTGAAGACGGTGAAGTTGTCACGATTCGACTTAAGTTCCTTCAGGTAAGGAGAGAGTTCATATCCAAACCCCGCACGATCACTCCCCGGAAAAAACTTCCCCGGAAGCAGTCCTAGATTGTTACAGATTCCCAAGAACCGTCGTGGCGGAGTGAGTGGCGCAGTTTTCGCAAAAGCTGGCGACATGGAGTCCAACAAGGGCAAGCCCAAGGACACCCCAATCCCCCTTAAAAGAGATCGTCTGGTGAGATGGCGCTGGGTGGCAATATAAGGAGCTTTTATCATGCTGGGTCGCTATTTATTTCTAAACAAAGAAGATTGAACGATTTCGTGAATGATTGTCCGCACACCATACCCTGAAGGTTCGCTCTTGTTGAGGATTTCTTCCAGAATCTCCCGATCACTAAAGCGCACCGGAGTTCCGGTCGCGTAGGTGATGAACTGGTTGGCTAGATTCCGGGCAATCGCCCTCTCGTCCCGAAGGAGCAATTCCTTAAATTTACGAATATCCCCAAACTTCTCACCACTGGCCATCTCGCCGGTCGGATCAACCGGAAGACCATCGTGAAAGGTAAACGGCTGCCCGTTTTTTCCAAAGCCCTTCACTCGTTTCTCCTTCTCTCCTAGTGCCCGATAGCGATCCCGCCACGCGCCAAGAATATCAAAGGACTCGAGTGCGAATCCCGGAGGATCAATCTTCGAATGGCAGGTGTTACAGCTCGCAGATTCACGATGCTTTGCGAGCTGCTGCCGAATCGTTTTAGCTCCCCGGATATCCGGCTCCACGGCGGGAGTGCCCGGAGGAGGTGGAGGAACTTTCTGGCCAAGAAGACGTTCAAGAATCCAATTCCCACGAAGGACGGGAGAGGTCGTCGTTCCATTGGCAGTGACCTTAAGCACGCTGGCTTGGGTCATCAAACCACCTCGCGGAGAATCCTTGGGAAGAGTGACTTTCCTGAGCGCCACGCCGTGGACATCAGGAACTCCGTAATGCCAGCCCAGATGTTCATTGAGAAAGGTGAAATCACTATCGATGAGATTCTTCGCCGGGAGATCATTACGAATTAGTTCGGTAAAAAAGAGGCGAGTTTCATCAAGGGCAGACTCCGTGAGTAGATCGTCTAGGTAGTAGTCCGGGTAGAGCGTGGAGTCGGGCGAAGTCCCATTGATTTCACGAAGATCGAGCCACGAATCAAGAAAGGCATTGAAGAACTGCGTCGAATCAGGGTTCACAAGAAGGCGTTCAGCTTCCTCTCGAAGTGCTCGATCATCGCTGAGTTTGTTCTCATCAGCGAGCTTGCGAAGAGCTTCGTCAGGGGCAGAATTCGAAAGAAAATAGGAGAGGCGCGATGCGAGAGAGTGATCATCGAGAACTCCAATCGGCTCTTCAAAACACAAGAACCCTGGAGAGCAAAGAACCGCAGTATATCCCGCGATGAGAGCATCGGAAAAGGTGCTACCGGTAGAAAGGGCTCCTTCGATCACCGGAAGAAACTGAGCCGTATCTTCAGGCGTCGCAAGACGGCGATAGGCTTTCGAAATAAAGTTCGCGAGAAACCGCTTCGATTCCGCCGGAACATCTTTCACATTGATGACTCCTTTTCTTGGAAACAATTTAGGCGGATTGATCGAGTAAGTCCCAAAGAGTAATTGATGTCCTGCCGGCGGCCAAAATTCATTGAACGGACCTTCCACCTCAAGCCACCGATAGGACACCCCGGGAATTCCCTCAGGTGTCGCGAGAGGGTTATGGAAGGGACCAGGAGGTCGCGAGCGAAAAAGGCGAGCTGCATCCGGCCCAATCATTTCTCCTCTTTTGAGGTAAGCTTCGACCTCGACCACTTTTGCTTCCGGAAAAACGTCAACCGAAGCCAACTTCCGCTCACTCCGTCTCGAGATCGCATAAAGACTCACTGGCTCATCGCGCCGACCTGGAAAGGCTTTAGCGCGATCCGCATCGATCCAATTCTTTTTCACGATCGCCCCAGCCGTGAAGGACTGTGCCTTGAGACGAATTTTGTAAAATCCATCGAATGGAGCTCGAAAACGATCAAAGCGAGGCTGGATTGGTTGATAGCTGCTGGCGACAACACCCAACCCTTCAAGTTCACGGATTTCGGGATTACTTTCGCCCACCGTCATCGACTTCTTCTTCTCAAGAATCTCCGGCTGTGCCTCCGTCCCTAACAGCGGAATCATCGAGCGATAAGCCGAGCGATTGAATTTATTGAACGCGACCTTTCCCGCCATTCCCGGTTGATCCCGGGCGTAGAACCGACGCACCTTATTTTCGTGTTTCCCATTCCCGGGCGCAATCACCGCCCGAAGAGCATGATCGGCAGCTTCCATATAGCGGGCCATTTGTACGTGGGAAATATCGAGAGCTTCCCCGGTTTTGCTAAAGCGATGGGATCTCCCATCTTCCGGAAGAATTTCCTTAAGATCGAGCCAAGGAGCGGAGAGAAGATCCCGGAGAGTGTTCTCATATTCCGATCGATTCATCCTCCGCCAAACCGACCGACCATGAATCGCGTCCCGCTGACGTTCCTCTTCGATAATCGCTCCAGAAACCGTCTTCAAAAATAAGTGGCTCGCCGCTTCTGGTGGAGCCTTCTTTTTCTTCGGAGGCATCTCCCCCGCAGCCAGTTTATCGTAAATAGTCACCCACCTCTTTTGAATTTCTGGGTCGTCAAGACGTAGAGAGAGCTCCTCCAGATTCAAGCCCCCCTTTTGCTCGGCACTATCATGACAATCGTAACAATGATCCTCCAAAAATGGAGTGACCGCCGGAGCTACGTCGGCACACACGAGGCCATTAAACAAGGGGATCTGCACACAACCCAGAATAACAGCTTTTAAATTAGGAAAAGACATCGATCTTTAATTTGAACTACGACAAACCACTTCGTCGTTCTTTCACCAATCTCAGCCACGACATCCGCTCTTTTTCAGGGAAGCAAGAGCTTCATCCCTTTCTGCTTTCGGGACTCCGCTGCCCCGCTATCTTCGGACTCATGATAAAGGACCATTTTCAATACCTTCTCAAAGAACGTCACCGGGACAAACTCGTCGTCATCCCAAAGAAGACCATAGGCCTCTCTCTGGCCGCGATGTCCTGTTTCTGCCTCGGGATTGGATTCTCCCTCGGCTGCTACGTATCCGGATCCCCACACGTCCTCTGGGGCGCTGGAATCGGCGGCGCCCTCGCCCTCTTCCTTGGCCGGTGGAACCAACGGATCGAAGCCAAAGCACTCCACAAATACCAAAAGCCCCCCTCGTGAATTACGTCGTCTCCTTAGTCTCCAACCGCTCAATTCTCATGATCAAATCTCACATCTTACATCTCTTCATTCTCATCGTTCAGAGCTCATGCTCACTGTTCGCCGTTCAGAATCCGCCTCCGCCCAACATCCTCTTCATCGCCGTCGATGACCTCAACGACTGGATCAGTCCCCTCGGTGGTCACCCCCAAACCCTCACTCCGAACTTCCAGCGCCTCGCCTCCCAGTCCGTCCTCTTCACCAACGCCCACTGCCCCGCACCTGCCTGCGGCCCCAGCCGCGCTGCCATCCTTTCCGGCATCGCCCCGCACCTCTCCGGCCTCTACGAAAACCAGCAACCTCTCCGCGAGCTACAGCCGGAAGTCACCCTCATGCCGCGCCACTTTTCCAACCACGGCTACCACGCCGCCGGCTCCGGAAAAATTCTTCACTACGTCATCGATCCCCAATCATGGGATGACTACTTCCCGGCCAAAGAAAAAGACAACCCGTTCCCCTTCACCCTCTATCCGAAAAAGCGTCCAGTCTCCCTCCCACGCGGCGGCCCCTGGCAATACCTCGAGACCGACTGGGGCCCACTCGACGCCACCGATGAGGAATTCGGCGGCGACTACTCCGTTTCCCAATGGGTTTCAAAACAACTCGCCAACCCGCCTACCGACAAACCCTTCTTCCTTGCCTGCGGCCTCTACCGTCCCCACGAACCCTGGTTTGTCCCCGCGAAATACTTCGAGCCCTTTCCCCTCGACCAGGTCCAGCTCCCGCCCGGCTATCGCCCCAATGACCTCGACGACCTGCCACCCGCCGGCCGCGCCCTCGCCCGCAATCGCTACTTTCCCCACATCCAGTGGCACGGCCAATGGCGCGCAGGTGTCCAGGGGTACCTCGCCTCCATCCACTTCGCCGACGCCATGCTCGGCAACGTCCTCGACGCTCTCGAAAAATCACCCCGCCGTGACAACACCATCGTCGTCCTCTGGTCCGACCACGGCTGGCATCTCGGCGAAAAAGAACACTGGCAAAAATTCACCGGCTGGCGCGCCTGCTCCCGCGTCCCCCTTATGATTATGGTCCCCAAAAATAACCCGGGCATCTGTGACCAACCTGTCTCCACCCTCGACCTCTTCAAAACCCTCATCTCCCTCACCGGTATCCCCGAGCGCGACAACCTCTCCGGCCACGACCTCACCCCACTTCTCAAAAACCCCACCGCAGACTGGCCCCACCTCGCTCTCACCCAACTCCGCGGCCCGAAAGACTTCGCCCTTTCCGGCAAACAATTCCGCTACATCCACTACACCAACGGCGACGAAGAACTCTACAACATCGTAGCTGACCCCCACGAGTGGAGCAACCTCGCCCCCGATCCTGCTCACAAGGAAACCCTCTCATTCTTCCGCTCTAAAGCTCCAAACAACGCCATCCCTCACAAACGCCCTCAGCAGTTGACTAAGCTAAAAAAGGCCCCGCAAGTAGTCCTCACCACCGAAGGCGATCCACCTCCATCACTCCCCGGCTCCGGCAAAGTCCCTTTTCAAATCAAGAACCAATCCGACAGCCATCTTCAACTCATCTGGATCGACAAACAGGGCAATCACAAAACCTTCCGCCAAATTGCCAAAGCCTCCACCCACACCATCCCAACCCATGTCGGTCACACTTGGCTCCTCAAAACAAAATCAGGCACCACTCTTGGCCACCTCATCATCCCAAAAAACGGCGCCCGCCTCCACATCGAATAAGGAGAACATACGTCCAACCCGCTTCCCCCGGAGCATAGGCAGCCTCCAGCCTGTCTCCCCTCAACCCAAGCGACCGATTCGTAGTGCAAGCTGGCCCAATGCCTTTTGAGGTGAGTTAAATTTCTGGGACATAAGCGCCACTAGCGCTCCGCAGCCGGATCAATACGATCCCGACGGCTCTCGAAAAACGTCCTCACTGACTCAGTCGACGGCACCCCTTCGGCGACTCCCGGAAGAACGTCGTCGGGCTTCATCTTCAACAGAGTTTGATCGGTCAGCGCAAACATGAAGGCGACAAGGTCATCGATTTCTTCCTTGGTCATCTTGAGATCTCCCATGTCCTCATGGTTCACCGTTTCCGGGTAATCCGTCTTCCCCCAACGTTCGGGCTCAAGATTCCGAGCGTTATAAAACTCCATGAGTTCCTTAAGCGTGCCGATCGATCCGTTGTGAAGATACGGCGCGGTGAGGGCCACGTTCCTCAGTGAAGGCACCCGAAACTGGCCCATTTCATTTTCCCGCTTCGTCAACTCCCCCAATCCCGGATCCTTCGATCCTCGTGATGGCGCTCCGAGATTATCGTATCCGTAATCAGTCAACAAAGGTTTGGGCCAGACTCCGGTTCCCACAAAGTGACATTTGGCGCACTCCCCCTTCGTAATAAAAACTGCCAAGCCCCGTTTCTCCGCTGGGGTAATGGCATCTTCTTTCCCCGCCCAGAATTCATCGATGCGGGCATTGAAGGGACGAAAGAGCGGCTCACGGAGAAAGGCGACCAAAGACCGATAGGCGAGCCCCGCCACCATTTCATCGTTCTCCCAATCCGCTCCATTAAAAGCCTTCCGAAGCTCAGGCGCATAGCTGGCCCGACGCAACCGCGCCGCCAGTTCCTTTTCGCCCGAGAGATTCATCTCGTTCTTCTCAAAGAATGGCTGCTTCACTTGATCCAAAAGATCATGAGACCGACCATCAAGAAACAACCCTCCTTCGATGATGTAGCTCAACTCGCTATTTTCATCATAAACATCCTCCAACGCCATCGCAGGAATCAACGCGGCATACATCAAGCTTGGAGTATTTCGATTTCCTTCCCGACCTTGAACGGCCCCGGGTGAAACCGGCCTCGGATCCGAGAACGCTTGCTTAGGATCATGGCAGGACGCACAAGATTGTCCGACGGGTTGGGAAAGTCCGGTATCAAAAAAGATCTTCTGCCCCATCCCAGCCAAGTGAGGCTCAACCCCATTGGCAAGCTGCAGAAATAGCACCACAACCATGCAAGAGAACCGCAGTCCCTTGGCAGATGGATGAGCTCCTCGCATCACTGCTTTAATCTAAGGGTAAGTAGATTACATTTCAAGGCCCTCTGGAAGATCCCGCCTGAATCATCGACCACCGCCGTAAGACCCACACTGATCTCGCTCCCAAAGTCTGGTGAATCGAACGCCAGCGTAACAAGGAGACTTGGACCCCGCCCAACGCGAAACCCCTCCCGACCTCAAAATAGGACGTAAAAAAACGATCGTCCCGGTTGGAGGAGTATCACCTGAATTAAAGCTCAGAACC
>OJFK01000120.1_pt1 | contig 22368 bp, 14 predicted proteins | sample 1594101 | NCBI WGS metagenome assembly OJFK01 (sample SAMN05416723, study PRJEB24817) | seawater metagenome | isolation source: Sea water | place: Canada:Atlantic | collected 2013-07
AGATTTCTGCCTGTCTCGTGGGCTCGGAGATGTGTATAAGAGACAGGTATAGAATGAAGGAGGGGAAATTAGCTGGACTGATTATTGCTCTCCCTCCGGGCGATGATTTTCGCTCGTGCGCGCTGGTAGCGTCGTTTCGGGATGAGCTTCGGCAGGATGGCCGAAAGCACATAGACGACCGGATAGGTGAGAAGCAGTAAGAGAAAGGCGAGGGAGAGGAATCCGAGAATGAAGCTGCCGACGTCGAACTGCAGTTGACTGATGCCTGGAAGGGAAGCTGTGATGTTTCCAAAAGGCACTTCGACCCCCAAATGTTCTCGAAGGAAGGTGCCAAAGCGAGCTTGGAAGATCATGATTGGGACTTGGGTGAACGGGTTGGTGACCCAACAGGCTGCGATCGAGAGGGGAATATTGGCTCTCAGTTTTACAGCGCCGAAGGCGGCGAGGAGCATTTGACCCGGGATGGGGAGCATCGAGACAAACAGCCCTACCGCAAGTCCGGTGGATACTGTTTCCCGGCAGGGGTGCCAGAGTTCCCGGTCGAACATCGGGGCGATGATTTTTTGGAGCCACACCCGCTTTCTCAAGCGGGGACTAAGTAGAACGCGATAGGCACTCCGGACTAAGCGGAGATAACGTTTCTTCAGGGTCGTAATCATTATTCCGTGTTTATACAATGCATCTGGATCGGTCAGAATTCAAAGACTACCACAGGGCATCGTATTCTTTACTGTCCTTGATCGCACGAACTTGCTCCAGTCGTTCGGAAACTTCATTTGCCCAAGGCAGAAATTCTGGTGGGATCGGGGCTTCATTCTGAATCCAATCTCCGCTTCCCGGATGAGTGAAACCGAGTCGCCATGCGTGCAACATGAGGCGTGGAGTCGAATAAACTTGCCGGGCGGGCTTGGAGTAAATGGGGTCCGCTAAAAGAGGATGGCCGAGGAAGCGATTGTGCACGCGGATCTGATGAGTCCTTCCGGTATGAAGAGCACAAAGGATGAGCGAGGTGCCATCGAGTGCGGTATGAAGAAGGTGAATGTCGGTGATGGCTGGCTTGCCGGCTCCGGGATTACAGACATCCATCCGCTGGCGGTGGACGGGATGGCGGGCGATGTGATTGAAGACTGTCTGGTGGGCTTCCCTGGGGGGAGATTGTGTGACAGCGAGGTAGAGTTTGGCAGTCGTCCGTTCGGCAAACTGCGAGACGAGGGACTGATGTGCCTTATCATTTTTCGCGGACACAATACAGCCGGACGTGTCCTTATCGAGTCGATGGACGATGCCGGGGCGCTCCACTCCTCCTATACCGGCGAGTTGGCCGTGGCAGTGATGGAGGAGGGCATTTACGAGGGTGCCATCGGGATTTCCGGCTGCGGGATGGACCACCATACCGTGGGCTTTGTTGATCACGATGACATCGGAGTCTTCATAAATGACCGAGAGCGGGAGATCCTGCGCGATCATATCAAGGGGCTTGGGCTCTGGGACTTTAATCGTAACTTGGTCGCCTGCCTTGAGTGCTATTTTGGCTTTCACCTTCGCTCCATTTAAGAGAATGTGGCCTTCTTTGATGAGCGCTTGGATTCGTGAGCGGGAGAGATCGGGGAGCTGGGCCGCGAGCCAGGAATCCAGGCGATCGCCGCCGGGTTCGGGAATGGTAAGGGCCTCAATCATCGCCCTTGAGTCGTATGCCGGGTCGGTCAATCTCACAACTCTGGATTGAGAATAAGAGAAGGTCTAAATCTGCGATGATATCTCCTCGCCCTCTTCGGCATTCTTTGGCACTCCTCAACCATGTCGAATGAGCCTCTGGAAGAGCTACTCAATAAAATGCCAGACGAGAGTGCCGGTGAGGAAGAGATTGCGGCTTATATGAATCAGTTCATGGCGACCGCCGGAGGCCCGGACATGCTCAAAACATTTGCGGATCAAATTACCGCAGGCGGTTCGCTGGATGCCATGCTGCAGGAAGAAGAGAGCCGTTATCCCAAGCTGCAAAGCCCCGCCAGGCTCATTTTCCTGATCGAGCTGACCGGGACCGAGCCTCTTGTTTGGCGTCGAGTGAGTCTGCCGGCCGACGCCTCCTTTTTTGATCTGCACTGCACTCTCCAGGATGCCTTTGGTTGGCAGGATTCCCACGCGCACCTCTTCGAAATTTGGGAGGGAGGGCAGCTCGAACTCACCTTTAGTCCGGACACCGGGGAAGAGGCAGACGAAAACGATTACTGCGAAGTGGGGAATCGGATCATCGATCTCTTCAATGAAGGGATTACGGAGTTTCAGTATCTTTACGATTTGGATAAAGAATGGCGACACCGTATTGTGGTGGTCGATGTCGCCGAGGCCGGTGAAAAGGGGACTTCGAAAGAATTTACAGCCCGGCTTCACGATGGTGCCGGCCATGGTCCGCCTGAGGATTGCGAGGGAGTCGGAGGATTTCAGAAATTTCTCAAAGGAGAGCATCAGCTCTGTGAGAACTATGAGCCGGATATCCTGGAGAAATTCAGGGAAGGGAAGCCCGATCTTTCCTCGATCACCTTTCGTGAGCCGGCCACGGTTTTGCGTTCGTAGACTTGGTGTTCTCGATTTTTTTAGTCAGTTTAAGTGACGATCGAAATCGTTGTTGCTAAGGAGCTTCTTCCTAAGAAGCGTTCAAATTTCGAATTGAGATCAAAGTTTTAGGCGGCTTTTCACGAGAACTGAGAGCAGAAAGGCGGTCGCGAGAACGACCGTGATGCTTGAGCCAGCGGGTTGATCAAAGTGGTAGCTCGCTAGGAGTCCGATGGCGGCTCCGGCTGCACCGACCAAGGCGCTCAGAGGGAAGAGGGCGTTGGGAGTGGAGACGAAGGAGCGGGCGATCGCTGCGGGGGCGACGATAAGTCCGACGGCGAGGACGCAGCCCACGGCTTGGAGCGTCGTGATGAGGACGAGGATTAGGATCACGAAGCTGACGTAGTCCAGAAGGCGGGTCCGGATTCCGAGGCTGGCGGCGACTTCGGGATCAAAGAGGTTCGCCACCAGAGCACGGCGGAAGAGGGTGAGCACGGTGACGGCGATGATACCGACGCCGAAGCTCATTTTGAGATCGAGATCAGAGAGGGCTATGATGTTTCCCAGCAACCAATCTTCCAGCTCTTGGTTCGAGCCGAGTTGATTGAGCACGATGATTCCGATGGCAAAGGCTCCGGTGTAGAGGACGGCGAGAACGGTTTCATCGTTGATCTTGGAGAGGCGGGAGAGCAGGACAGTGAGGACGCCGATGATGACGGCGGCAACCAGAGCGCCCAGAAAAGCAGTCACCACCGTAAGGCTGAAGAAGTAGGCGGCAATCGCGACTCCGGGAAGAAGGCTGTGGCTGAAGGCGGCGAGCTTGAGAGGACTGCGATGGAGCAAGACAAAGGCGCTGGTGTAGCCATTGACGAAGCCGATAATAACAGCGGCGATAAAGGCGCGTTGATAGAGTCCGATTTCGAAGAATTCTATCATGAGCAGCAGTTGGTCTTGGTGGGATCGGTCACCGGGTGGGAATGAAGGGGATGGCAGGCGTGGAGCGTCTCCTTCACTTCGGGGCTCTCCATCACGCTTGTGGCTTCGCCAAAGCAAACTTGCTTTTGATCGAGCACGAGGGCGTGGGTGAAAATATCGGTGACGCTTTCGAGCTGATGATGAGAGGCGATGATGAGGTGGCCGCTATTTGAAAGTTCGATGAGGTTGGCTGCGAGATGGCAGCGGCTTTCAATGTCGAGGCCGTTGAAAGGTTCGTCGAGGAGAAGGACGTGAGCTTCCTGAGCGAGCGCGCGGGCGATGTAAGTTCGCTGCTGTTGGCCGCCGGAGAGTTGGTCGATCTGGCGATCGGCAATGTCTTCCAGCTGCATCGTGGCGAGCGCGGCTTCGCACTTCTCTTGGTCGATTTTGCGAAAGCGTTTGAAATGACCCAGATGAGGAAAGCGTCCCATCTCGATGATGTCGCGCACCCGGAGCGGGAAGTTCTTTTGATGCTGATCGACCTGCGGAAGGTAAGCGACTTCGCGGCGGGCTTGTGCCAGTGGTGCGCCTCTCCAGAGAATATTTCCTTCCTGCAATTTTAGCAAACTGGCGAGAAGCCGGATAAGTGTCGATTTCCCGGCGCCATTGGGTCCGAGAAGGGCGAGTCGCTGACCGCAGTGGGACGAGAATCTGACGTCTTGGAGCGCCTTTTTAGAGCCGTAGGAAAAGCCCACGTTACTGAGCTCCAGTTGATGGTGTTGGTGAGACATTAGGGTGCTTCCTCCCAGCTAAATTGAATCTCCTCTTTCGCGCTTTCGCTTCCCCAGAGGGTGTGGGATTTTATTTCCAAGCCATCGGGGATGATCTCTAACTGGAGAGCTGATTCTGGAGTTCCTGCAGGCCAAGTGACTTCGATCGTGAGGGCTTGGGAGGGGTCGAAGCGCACTTCCTTTTCCTCTTCGCCTTTTAAAAAGAGGACACCGTTGACGGTGACTTGTTCGAAAGGGTGGGCGCTTTTTAAAAGGATATCAGCACGGACAAGGTCGTCCGCGTGCAAGGGCTCGATCACCTCGACTTGAACCACCAGATCTGGAGAAAGCACCCTTGAAAGGGGAATCGCGAGCGCGGCCAGAGGAATGAGGGCACAAAGAGTGCTAACGATGGGCGAACGGGTCATTTTAGGAGTCCGGCAACGATGACGTTGACGTTTTTACGGGTCATTTTTTCGTAGTTTTCGACCGAGCCATCGGCAATGAGAGCTCGGCCCATTCCTGCTCCCGATTCCATTGCGATCTGTGCCAAGATTTTAGGGTTGGCTGACTGCTCAGGGAAGACGGTGGGGATGCCGGTATCGCGGATCGATTTGATTGACTCAGCCAGTTGTTTTACCGGGATCTTTCCTTGCGCGCTGAGACCTTGCACGAAGGTTGCCTTGAATCCGTAGGCCTTGCAGAAATAGCCGAAAGCAGCATGGGCGGTGACGAGGTGTCTTTTTGTTTTCGGGATGCGGGTCACTTGCGTTTTGACCCACTTGTCGAGGTTGCGGAGCTTGGCTGTCGCGATCTTGGAGCGTGCGGCGTAGTAGGATTTCCCCTCGGGGTCGGCGCTTGCGAGCTTGCGCTCGATGATGCGGATGGCGCGTTCCATATTGCGGACATTGTGCCACCAGTGAGGGTCGATCCCTCCCTCGGCATGGGCGGGGCAGCAGGCATAGACTTCGTCTTTCGCTGAGATCTTTTGAGAAGGGATATCCTTACCGACTTGGATGATCACTTGATTGTCGTTAAGGGAATCTTCGAGGTCGCCGAGGTAGGGTTCGAGCTTCTTGCCAGAGGCGAAGATGAGACGGGCTTTCGCCATTTTTTTAAGATCGGCTGCACGTGGTTGGAACTCATGAACGTTCATACCTGGCTTTCCGATCTCCACGATGCTTACACGCTCGCCACCAACTTGCTTAAGCGCGTCAGTAATCAATGGGTGCAACGAGGCGACATCGAGCGCAGGGGAAAGATGGGTCAAAAGCAGCCCAAGGAGGAAGGTTGAGTGAACTTTCATAGCGCAACCAAATTGCATTAGCGAATTTTTCCTGTCAACTGACTAACGCAATTAAATTGCATTAGTGGTAAACTGAAAAATCAAGAATTTAGCTCGGATCGATCACCGATTCGAATTCGCCTTGGCTTTGGTTCTCAAATTTTCGTGGAAATTCCTCTCTCCTCCGTGCTTCATGTCGGGTTGATTGCGGATGCGAATGGCATTATTGTCACATAACCTCAGGCTGATTGCTGTACATCCCGTGCCGAACACTACTGCTCCTGAGCATCGTCCATATGGGGCGGAGCGTCCCCAACGAGAAAAACCAGCTTGCGCACCTTGGGGACGGCGCTCCACTTGGAATGGTAAAGAGATCAGTCTCGACACACTAAGCGGTTCGTCGTGCGAAGTAGGCCCTCTTTTTTACGGGGTCGGCACGATTTTGAGGCGAGCAAATCCCAGGGATCCGTCGGGAAGGGGAGAGCTCATCACGACAAGATCTTTCCCATTTGCAATGAGAGAAGAGCTGATTATGACGCCCGGAGACCAGAAAAGGAGATTGTCGGAAAACTCGGCCTCCACGCTGACCCCACTCGCTGATCGCGACCTTTCGTAGCTGAATTGAAATTCGCCATTCACCAGTTCGACGGTGATTGGATTGGCATTGTGAAGATTTGGGTCGGTGCCGGTCCCGTATTCGACGAGGGCCGAAATTCCATCGGAGTCGAGGTCGCTCAGTTCATCACCGGGTGATAAGCCGTGAATGGTCAGCCAATCATCAAGGGAGACGCTGTCGTCGGTGCCAGGAGAACCGTCGGGGGTCACACTAGCCTGCCAGTTGTTGGGGTCGGCATGATCAATCCCACTCACCGGAGATCTCATGGTCAGTGAGTATCCCGCCCCATCGGCTGCGGTTGGCCATGGGGGAGTGTCATCGTATGCAAATGCATGGATTGACGTCCCCTGACCGAGGGAGAGTTTGAGAATCTCTCCGCCGTTACTCAAGCGGTCGCCGGTTTCCCACTGGCCTGCGATGGGCAATCCGACGCCATGCTTGGCTTCGAAAGCAGGGATATCAGCAACGACCAGCAAAAACGCTCCGGGCGCGATGGTCGTTCCATCTGGAAAATCGAAGTCGATTCCCTTGGTGAAACGAACGCTGTTTAAATTGAGCAAAATCCCACCGACATTGTGTATTTCGAGATACTCAAGAAGCTCGTCACCGGAGGGATGATACATCACTTCGCTGATTACGAGACCATCGCGATAGGGTGTCACGTCGGGATTTCCGGCGATGAACTCGATGGGACCCGACCAATGACTGCTGCGTCCGGAGTCATCGAAGTGCCTCACCCGGGCGCGGTAGGTTTTTCCGGGTCGCAGGGCCGACGTCGGTATCGAGGCAGTCGTTCCGCCTGTCTTGGACCAAACTTCTTCAATTTCGTATTTCCAGGGATCGCCCGCGAGGTATCCCGGCGTGCTGGAATTATAGATTTCGCCGACTCTCCATTCCGTCGAAGCAAAAGTCCCGCTCCCCTGGGGGTCCGAAAAGGCACTGCTCTGAAAACCTAAACCGTCAACAGGGAAACCACCACCACCGGTATAGGTGATCGTCGGGGTATCGGGAATGGCGTTGTCAGCAGCTTCCTGAGCCAGGTATCCCCAACCGTAACCATCTTCATCCCGATCGTTGACTGCGAAAGGAGTGGCATCGGTGTCATACATGTAGTCGATGATGCTTTGCTGGAAGCCTTCGTGATTTGCGGTCGGGATGGTGCGGGAGTAGTCAGTCCGAAGTCCTGTTTCGAATCTCGAAAGTTGATACCATGGGCCGCGATGTCCTCCTCTTGTCTGTGGGTGAAAGGACCACATGAACTCATCGGCATCGACGATGGTCAGGGGCTCACCACTGGGGTTCACGAACTGTGAGATTTCTTCGACAAGCTGTGCGGCATGGCCACCATCACGATTGATATCCGAGAAAAGGAGGTCGCCCAATTCGCGACAACGGTTTCGGAATCCCAATCTGATCTCGGGATGATCGAGGCAGCGGTCGGCGCGAATGACTCCGCTCCACACGTGTTTGACGGGAGCATATATCATGTCGAGATCCCAGGGAATGACGCGCCATTGGTCGGCCGTGGGCTCGTGATAGAAGTAATAGTTTGTGGTATCACGGAGGTCGACATTTCCGGTGGCACGGTTGATGGCGCGGAAGCCATAGTAGCTCTCAAGGTGAAAATTATTCTGCCACCAGGCGACGGTGTTGAGATTGGCGCTGGCGGAGTAAAAGGAATTCCAATCAGAGGAATTCTCTACCTGGGTGGGGCCTTGGTTCTTTTTGTTTCCGCCGCCGCCTTGGATCTTGTAGACGTTTCCGTCAGCCAATCCGTGTTCATCGAGGAAGCGTCCATCGGGATGTTGGATGGCCTGATAGAGTCCCCAAAAATCACCGTTGTATTGGTTGGAGGGCGCTTCCACCGAGTCATCGATGATCCGGAAGTGGACGTGATGAGTGTTGGAGCCGGTGACGCTTGCCAGTTGATAGAGTCGGTGCGGAACCATCTCGTTGACACCTGCGATGCCTCGTTGGGATGAGAGCCAGGGCGAGGCGCAGGAGTTGAAATTGAGCGTCTTCCAGTTTGTGAGATAGCGCCTGCCATAGGCATCGCGCGCTTTGAAGTCATGGGTGCGGTTGAACTTAAAGCGCCACTTGTTTTTGCCGCTGACATAAGTCGAAGCCTCACCCCGGTTGTAAAACTGAATGTGATCATAAACGCGATCTTGGTAGACCAAGGTTCCCCACATCCGAACCCCATCGGAGCCATTGGAATACTGACTGCTTGAGACATCCGTCGAATTTGCAATGAGGTGATAGACGGGTTGGAAATCGCCCATGACTTCGGCCGGAATGGTCTGGGTTGCTGTCGAGCCGGGTTGTTTGGCCGCGGTCCAGGATGGCACTCCGTCGTAAACAAAGTAAGCGAAGTTGGGTTGTTCATCGTCGGCGTATGGCACCTGGATTTTGTTGCCAGGAGTATCTTCAAGGTTGATGCGGTAGCGGATAACCCGGCGGTGGACTTGCAAGGCAGGGGGAAGGGTGGCGGAGAAGACCGAGTCGCCTGAAGAGAGGTCTCCTGCAGTCCCGTCATCTACCATGGGAACACTAATCCAGTCTGTATTGAATGTGCCATCGCTCTTTCGAATGTAGCTGCCGGGATCCAGAATTTGATAACTGAGTGTCACCGGTCCAACGCCGTCCGGGTCGGTAATCAAGGCCGTTACTTTGACTTCATCGCCACCCGCCGCTTGCTCCGGAGTATGATTGACCTGTCGAATGGCAGGGGGTGCGGCACTCAAACTCGGGGCTGCCACGCTGTTTGCGGCACCGGGTGTCGGGTTGCCGGTGGCAGTGCCTAGATCGGGTGTTTTGACTTCGGCATCGATGGAGAAATCACTGCTCCCTGCACTCGCATTTAGGGCATGAACCGCGATGATGTTGCTCCCCCCGAGGAGAACGTTGCTGGCATTATTGACTAGGATTTCCTCCCAAGCCGCTTCATGGTTCGTCCCGGTATCATTGAAGTCCTTGTCGCCATCGGTGACCGACACCCGACCGACTTCCTTCCCGTTGATCCAGATGATCGCGCCATCGTCGCAGTAAACTTTCACGAGAAGACGCGCTGGAATTTGATCGGCAGGAACGGTGAAGCTTTTGCGGAGATAAACGGTGTTGTAGTCGTTCCTCATATCTCCCAGCAGGGTGATGTCATCGCCGTCGCCGTATCCGATGGGGGTATCTCCGGAGAGCCAGGTGGCATCTTCGAAAAAGGTGAGTTCGCGCCACGCGTCGACAGGATTGGAAGCTTCGCTGGAGCCCTTGCGATAGCTCCAGTTGGATCCGGGGGGGAGGTAGGTCACCACGGGACCAACGGGTCCGGTTCCCGAACTTCGCCAAGATGCTCCCAGATCATTGTCGAGGGCCGAATGGATGAGTTCCATGGAGGCTCCCGTTCCGCGGGCTGCGCTGGGCCAGGGGAATCCGGCCTTGTAATTCACCCGATCAACTTCCGCGCCACCGCTGTCGAGCAAGCGCAGGTCGTCGCCTTCCACACTCAAGTTTCCGGGATATTGATGAGAAGTCGTGATGCCGAACTTCGATTGCATCGTCGCGATGTCTTCTGCGATTACGAGATAGGCGCCGGGATCGAGCGAGGTGCCATTTGGGAAGACAAAGTTCCCCACTCCAACGAGCGACCATCCGGTCAAATCAACCGCAAGGTCACCGGCATTGTATAATTCAACAAATTCCGCAGCTTCGATTTTGGGATCGGCGTCATAGTGCACCTCGTTGATGACGACACCCAATGCCGTCGCTTCGGTTGTCGTGAACGATTGCGTGTCAGGAGCCCAACTCACCCCTGCGCTGTTCTGAGCTTGGACGCGGAAGTAGTAGGTTGTTTCGGGAGTGAATAGAGAAACCGTCTTGGAAAAATCGCCCGCATCCGAACCGGCGGATGCGCTTCTCTCCCATGACGCGGGGTTTGTTCCGCCATCACTCGTGCCGTAGTAGAAATTCAGCGCCGGCGTGTCACTGCCGGTATCGGTGACCGTTCCTTCAAGTCGGGCGGAGGAGCCGGTAATATTAGTGGCGCTGCGATTGACCACGCTGGCAGGAATGGCAATCGGCGTGGTGAAGCTTCCGCTGGCGGTTGCCCAGGTATCTCCTCCGGTGTTCGATGCGAAGGCTCTGAAAAAGTAAGTCGTGCCAGCGGTCAAGCCGTTTACCTCGGTGGTTTCAGTTCCTCCCATCGCTCCCAGGCTCACGCTGTCCTGCCATCCTCCGGTATTCGTTCCTCCGTCGGATAGGCCATAGTAGATCGTGACGCTTGGATTCTCACCTCCGGTCGAGGTGACCTCCGTGCCGAGGGTGACCGAATTTGCTTCGACATTCTGTGCCGCCAAATTTGAAACCGCGGGAGCGAGCGGAAGCGTCGCGAAGGTTTCTGTCTCCGTCGCCCACTTCGAGCCTCCGGCATTGTCTCCCTTTGCCCCGAAGTGGTAGGTCGTCGCGGGAAGCAATCCGGTGACATTGGTGAAAAAGTTTCCTGATTGTGTTCCGGGAAGTGTCACTGAGCTGTCCCAAGAACCTTCGTTTTGTCCGCCGTCTTCGTCACCATAATAGATGGTCACAGTGGGAGCGCTGATCCCACCGTCGGTCACCACTCCATTCAAGGTCGCACCTGATGAGGTGATCGCTCCAGCCGGAGTGATATTCAAGTCGGCAAGGTCGGTGTTCGATCCGTCAAAGTCGGTGGCCGGGGCCCCGGCGGCAAGGCTCGCGATTTCTGCCGGCGTCAAAAAGCTCGCCCAAACAGCGAAGTCATCGATGCGTCCCCCAAAGCCATTGTTAGTTCCGGCAGGTTCGGCACCGATCATAAGCTGCCCTGTGAAAGAGGGGGTCGCTGCTGCTCCGGTGGCTTGCTCATCAAGCATCACGCCATCGATCCAGAGTTGCTTCCTTCCTCCGGCAACTTGCAAAACGACATGCCTCCATTGATTTAGAGTCGACGTTCCGATCGAAATACTTCTACGATTTTCTCCGTTACAACAGGCTCCGCCGTGATCAAAATAAGCGTTGCCGTTGCCCCAGGGAAGGTGGGCCTGGAAGCCCCGGTTCCCACCGCCATTGGAAGATACGATTCCAAAAGTGGTCGTGGAAGCGTTCCCGCCGCTTCCATTGCCAATGTTGTATTGCCAATAGCTCACGGCCATGGCGTTGTTCGTCGTGGCGGAGGAATAATCCCCGTTCACGTCGGCACGTGCTCCATTCCCGGAAGAGCCGAGATCAAGAGCCCTGTCACCTGCCGTCCCGCTGAATCCGAGGGAATCACTGCTGATCAGCCCCCCTCCATTCAAAGTGGCGTTGGCCCCATTCCCCGATTGATCTGCTGATTGCCCGTCGAAGTTATAGTAGGCCAAAAGTTCGGCTGCTTTCGAAAAGGAACCCGAAAAAAGCAGGGCCATAATCGGAACGGCAAGCCTGGTGAATTGAGAAAAATTGTTCATGGAAATGGTGAAGGAAAGTCGAAGAGTCGCTTCGACATCCTGACAGGCCAGCGTGATCTTTCCTAGAACTAGTTCCATCTTGGAAAAATTGCCTCAATACATTTCAATGACCAAGAACTGCTGGATCTTGGGCGTCCTTTGGCTCCATTACGTAGCGCTCCCCGGCACCAATTTCATCCAGGCCGATGTGGGCGACTCCGTCATCTCGCTTATCTGTTCGACCGGGTGTTGAACGATTCGCCATAGGTCTGTCGAGCCGCCGCGAGCCATTTGGACTCCGTTGGCGAAGTTAGTGCCGGGCATAACTCAAGGTGTAATCGTTGTAATTGACTTGGCCTGCCTTGCCCTTGGTGACGATCAGCTTGAGCTGTCAGTCAGCAGGATCGGGCTCGTAATGGCGCAGCGACAGCGAATAATTGACGCTGACATTGGGCGCGATCCGGCGCACCTTGGAGAAGTCGGTATACTGGTAACGGTTTCGTTGCGCGCGGGCGTGAGTAACGCAAGCTGACCCGGCTTGACGCGGTAATTCCGCTCGGTGTTGCTCGAATCACCTTTCCCCCAAACTTGATCGCCCTGAAACACACGCTGCTAAAATTTCCTTGGCACGGCGGGTAAGGAGGCTCCCCGTTTATTTAATCTGACTTCAGACGGTTCCTGCCCAATTGCCCATCGAGGGAGTGATCCTATCATTGACTCTTCCCATCTGATCAGTTATTTACTTTATTAAGAACTTGACACTTGAAATATGAGGAAAAAACGAATTGTAATTATTGGAACACGGACATGGGAGCTCACTTCTATTCATCTTGATTATTTTATTAAGAATAATGCTAATATTGTAGGTATATTGGAATCACCTACAGAAGGTATTACGACTACTACATCAGGTGGTAGCTCAAGTAGACCAATCAATGTTGCCGCTGAAGAGTTGAGTATTCCAATAATCTGTGGCAAGCCTAAAGATGAGGGTGTGATGGATCAATTACGTGAATGGGCTCCTGATATAATTGTTGTGATTGGGTATCAGTTCTTCTTGCCTGATGAGTTTCTCAATATACCCCCAATGGGTGTTGTTAACTTTCATACATCTTTACTTCCTCGTCATTGTGGAAGACATCCAGGATTTTGGACAATCTGGTGTGGTGATAAACAATCAGGAATGGCTGTTCACTTTATGGACTCTGGTTTAGATACCGGTGAGATTGCTTATAAATCTTATGTGTCTGTTGAAAATGGTGATACTGTTGATTCTCTCTATGATAGAATTTGGAAGAATGATGAGTGTGTCGTAAAGCAATTGCTTGAAGATGTTGATAATGATTGTGTGCCTAGGATGCCTCAAGATAAAAGTGAATACACATACAATTATGTCCCACATGAGAAAGATTTTGAGCTGGATTTCAGGCAGCCTGCTCAGTTGCTGGTTAATAGGCATTTGGTGAAGCTTTATAAGTCATGCATCATACTCAATGGAGAAAAGTATCCCGTATTCAAATGCACGGCAATTGATGAGCCGACAACATCACGTAACTTCAAGTTGAATACACCATATGAATATAATGGAAACTTGGTGTATATGACGCCAAATAAATGGCTTCAAATTGACCTTCTGGTTCTATTTGGTGAACCTTGTTCTGGATTGCAACTTGCAGAAAAAGAACTTGGTGATCTACCTAAGATTGGTAAATAGGATAGATGATATTTGGAGCAGGGTTAATGGGGTTTTGAGATAAAAGATCGGAACGGTGCGGAATCCCGCCATCAATTTACTCCTCTCCGCCATTGGATTGGTGGCATTTGTGCCGAGTGGCAAGCTGGCGGCAGTCGAACCAATCTACGACGTGGCCGTCTATGGTGGCTTCTCGGGCGCTGTCACTGCCGTAGTGGCGAATCGCACGCCGGGCAGAGGGTTTTTCGAGTAACCCGTCGCTGAGGCGGAGGTGTCGGTCGTCTTTAACGAGAAGCTCGATCGCGAATGCCGCGTGAAGATGGAAGGGAGCGAATCGTCTCGATCACCATGCTCAGTGGAAAGACTTACGCGGGAAAGATGTTCATCGATGCAACTTACGTGGGGGGCTGATGGCGGTGGTGGGAGTGAGCGACAGATTTGATTTGTGCATTTAACTTATCTGTCAGTTCAAACGTTCTGGTCTTCTCCGGGTGGTCGTTCAGAGTCTGATTCTTATGAAGAAAGAGTCTTTGGGATATTTCGTTTTTTGCGCTTTACTTACCGTTGCGGGAGCCTCAGGCAAACCACTCAAGGTGTATATTCTCGCAGGGCAGTCGAATATGCAGGGGTCGGCGCATCAAAGCACTTTTGTGGCGATTGGGGATAATCCGGAGTCGGCTCCGCTCTTAGAAGAAATTTTGGATCAAAACGGGGATCCTATGGTGTGCGAAAATGCCTGGGTGGCCTATCAAACGACGAAGGGGGGAGCTGATACGACTTTGCGAGGGAAGGTGAAGGTGGGATACGGGTTCGATGACGAGCGAATCGGACCGGAATTTAGCTTCGGAATCCACATGGATGGGGCACTTGAAGAACCGGTTTTGATCATCAAAACGGCTTGGGGTGGGAAGTCCCTCGCAGTGGATTTTCGTCCTCCGGGTGCCGGCCCTTATCTCCCGAGTAAGAGGGAGAAAGAAGGGGGCAATATTCCCGATGAGAAAGCGGTGGGCAAATATTATCGTGAGATGATGGGGTTTGTCAGGGAGACATTGAAAGACGGAGCAAGTATCAGGAAGGTTGTTCCCGATTATGACGATAAGGCGGGATATGAACTGTCGGGCTTTGTTTGGTTTCAGGGATGGAATGACATGTGCAACCGGCATCACATCGAGCAATACACCGGGAATATGATTCACTTTATTTCAGATGTGAGGAGGGAGTTGGAGCAGCCGAAGCTTCCCTTCATCGTGGGAGTGCTGGGTGTTTACGGAACGGATCCCGATCAGCGGAGATTCGACAAGGGCTTACCGGTGACAGATTTTAGGAAGACACAGTTTGCGGCAGTTGCGGAATACGATGTGAAAGTCGCGCCAGAGTATCGCGGGAAGGTGATCGCGGTGGACAGCGGGCCGTTTTACGAACTGGCTCTCAGCGAGATTTACTGGAAACGGAGGATGACGGGTGAATGGAAGCGGCGCCTCAAGAATGAGGAGATGACGCAAGAGGAGTATCTTAAGGAATGTGCCAAGTTTGAGTTTGGTGATGGAGAAATTACTGCGGAAGAAAAACGAACCTGGGACAGATCATCGTCGAATGCCGAGTATCACTACCTGGGGAGCGGAAAGACCTTTGTTCGCTTTGGCAAGGCTCTTGCGGAAGCGATGCTCGATCTCGAAAAGAAGTGACCCTTAGCAGACCTCAAACAGCCCATAGAAATCCGAAAAATGAAGACGACACTCCTCACACTTATTTGCGCCTCCTTGGTGGCCTCCGGGAAAGAACCTCCGAATATCGTGCTGATCATGGCGGATGATCTGGGGTGGTTTGATGCTCATTTTCAAGGGAATGAGGCCTTAGATACGCCACATTTGGATCAGTTTGTGACGGAGGGAATGTTGTTTCCGCATGGTTATGCGGCGGCTCCGGTTTGCACTCCGACGAGGGCCGCGATGCTGACGGGGATGTCGCCAGCCCGACTGGCCATTACCAATCATGCGCCGGGTCATAAAGAGGGGATGGTGCCGGAGGGACGGAAGCAGGCAGGAGCGAGGAAGCTCACTTATTTACCGATTGAGAAAGTGACCTTGGCGGAGAGATTGCGGGACGAGGCGGGTTATGCGACGGGCTTTGTGGGGAAGTGGCATCTTTCGCACCGGAAGGGGAATGATGAAGCTGGAAAGAAGTTCGAACCTGGGTTGCGTCCGGAGTTTCAAGGGTTTGATTTGAATGTCGGCGGGTATGACCGGGGAGGTCCACCGACTTACTTTGCGCCTTATAAGATTCCAACACTCAAGGAAGGAGAAGACGGGGAGTATTTACCGGATCGATTAGCGGATGAGTGCATCGCATTCATCAAGGAGCAAAAGAAGGGACCTTTCTTTCTCACATTCTGGAATTACTCGGTTCATTACCCGATCGAAGCTCCGGAGGATCTCATTGAGAAATACAAGAAACGCCCAGTTGAGAACGCTCCCTATGCGGCCATGATCGAAGGGATGGATCGGTCGATTGGGAAGGTTTTGAAATCGCTCGATGAGCTTGGGCTGACCGAGAATACGATCGTGATTTTCACGTCGGACAATGGATCGCTTTTTGGCAATGGACCACTGCGGGCGAACAAGGGGCATCTTTATGAAGGTGGGATTCGGGTGCCTTGGGCGATTCGTTGGCCGGGAAAGATTCGGGCAGGAAGTCGCAATGAAACTCCGGTCATTAGCACGGATGTTTTTCCGACTCTGCTGGAGGTGGCAGGATTGAAGCCGAAGGTGGGAACGCCGCTTGACGGAGAGAGCCTGGTTCCTATTCTGACGGGGGTTGAGAAGCTGAAGCGGGGAGCGATCTTTTTTCACTATCCCAACTATGCCTTCCACAATAGGAATCGGCTCGGAGGGGCGATTCGGAAGGGTGATCATAAGTTGATCCACTTCTACGACGATGACTCGGTGGAGCTTTACGATGTGGTCGCGGATCCAGGTGAGAAGAACAATCTGGCACAATCAAAAGAAAATTTGGCGCGTGAAATGCGGGAAGAGTTGGGCCGTTGGCTCAAAGAGTCTGGGGCCAAGATGCCCTACGTCGTCAATAAAAAATCTAAAGAATGAAGTCATCCAATCCTTATCGAATTCCCGGCCTTGAATTGATCAACCACACTTTCGAAGTTCCGCTGGATCATGGCGATCCGGGTGGGCGAAAGATCGAGGTTTTTGTTCGCGAAGTTTGTGACCTTGATGCGAAGAGCAAGGAGAAGCCGTTCTTGATTTTCCTGCAAGGTGGTCCGGGTTTTCGGGCGCCTTTGCCGATTCGGAAAGAGGGCTGGCTTAAGCGGGCGCTGACGGAGTTTCGCGTGTTGATGTATGATACCCGTGGGAATGGATTGAGCAGTCCGGTGGATTATCAGACACTGGCGCTGGAAGGTGATGCTCAGGCGCAGGCGGATTATTTGACGCATTTTAGACAGGATAACATCGTTCGCGATGCGGAATTGATTCGAGCGGAGATGAGTCCTGATACGCCTTGGTCGACGATTGGTCAGAGCTACGGGGGATGGTGCACGTTGACCTATTTGAGTCTGCATCCCGAGGGCTTGAAGGAATGCTTTATCTTTGGCGGCGTGCCGGGATTAGGGCGGACGGCGCGGGAGATTTACGAGGGGACTTTTCCTTTCGTGGAGGAACGCAATCGACAGTATTTTGAAAAGTTTCCGATGGATAAGGCACGGCTGATCAAGTTGGCGAAGCATTTGGAAGAGAATGATGTTCGCTTTCCAAACGGGGACCGGATCACGCCGCGAATGGTGCAGACATTGGGAATGAAATTCGGTTTTGCGCATACGGCGGAGGAGGTTCATTTCTTGTTGGAGGAAGCCTTTGTGAAGGCGGGAGATCAGGAGATGGTGGGGCAGGCCTTTAAGGTGGGATTGCAGTCGGCTATCCGCTTCGATACGAATCCCATCTTTGCGATTCTCCATGAGGCGATTTATGCGCAGGGGGCAGCGAGTGGCTGGGCCTGTGACACGGTGCAGAAGGAGAAGTATGCGCACTTCGATAATTTCGGAGACTTCCTGTTCTATGGTGAGATGATTTTCCCGTGGATGTTTGATGAGATTTCCGAGCTGAAGGGGATGAAAGAGGCGGCTGAAATATTGGCAGCGAAGGATGATTGGCCGGCCCTTTATGACCCGGAGGTTTTGAATCGAAATACCGTGCCGGTGGCTTGTGCCGTTTATGCGAACGATATGTTTGTAAATGCCAAGTTTTCGCGCGAGACGGTGGAGTCGATTCCTAATATGGAGGCTTGGTATACCAGTGAGTTCGAGCACTGCGGACTTCGGGTCGGCGGTGAGCGGATTTTTTCAAGGCTCATTGATTTGGGACGTGGGGAGGTGGAGAGATGATTCGTTCTCTGGTTTTTTCGTTTACGCTGCTCTCATTGACTCTCGGTATTTTTTCGCCTGCGAACGGGCAAATCACGACGAAGGGAGTCATCGATCCCGACAAGATTGAGCGGCCGAAGGATGCCGTGCAACTGGTTGACGAAAAGAGGCATATCCTGATTCCTGAGGGTAAGGGGCCGGGGCAGTGGGCATTTAAGGATGGAATTCTCACCGCGTCACCCGTTTGGGACAGTTTATTGACGAAGGACTCTTATCAGGATTTTCGGATGCACGTTGAGTTCAACGTCAACCGAGTGGAGAACGCCAAGGATGCTGAAGCGGATGGGAATTCGGGCATCTACATTCAGGAGCGCTACGAGGTGCAGATTCTCAATTCCTTTGGGGTGGCCGAAGAAGATTACAAGGCGAGTTATTGCGGAAGCCTCTATCGGTTGAAGAAACCCGATCAATTGGTCTGCAAGAAAGCGGGGGAATGGCAGACCTATGAGATTGCCTTTCGGGCGGCACGTTTTGAAGGAGTGAAGAAAACTGAAAACGCGAGGATCACCGTTTATCAAAACGATCAGTTAATCCACGACGACTACGAAATTCCCCGTAAAACAGGAGCGGGAAAAAAGGAAGGCCCCGAGCCGATGCCGATCAAGTTTCAGGGGCATCATAACCCGGTGAAATTTCGCAATGTCTGGATTCAAAAGCTTTCGCTGGAGAAGGCCAAACCCGAGCTTCAGAAGAAGCCGAAGAAGAAGGGTTACACCTACGTCGTTCCTTTTGAGAAGATCCCACCTTCACCGGCTCTCAGTCCCGACGATGCTCTCAAATCTTTCGAGCTTCACGAGGAATTCGAGATCAGCACGGTGGTTCACGAGCCAGCGGTCCAGAGTCCGTTGGCTTTGCGTTTCGATGGCAATGGCCGGATGTGGGTGGTGGAAATGCGCGCTTACATGTTGAATGCCAAAGCTGAGGGCGAGGCGGATCCGATCGGTCGAATTTCCATCCATGAGGATACCAATGGTGACGGTTTTTATGATAAGAGCAGGGTGTTTCTCGATGGGCTCAATCAACCACGGTCGATCGCCTTTTATAAAAATGGTATCCTTTACGGTGGACACGAGAAGCTCTACTTCGTCGAAAACCTCGATGGCAAAGCAGGCAAGATGACGGTGATTGATGAGAATTATACCCAGGACGAAAATGTCGAGCATCGGACCAATGCTCTTCTTCGCGGTTTGGACAACTGGATCTACAATGTAAAATCAGATATGCGATATCGCGAAATCGATGGGACTTGGGTCAAAGAAAAGACGACCTTCCGCGGGCAGTGGGGCATGTCGCAAGACAATTACGGGAGGCTGCACTATAACCAAAATTGGTTTGGAATCAAAGCCGACCAGCTCTTGCCAAACACCCTGATGCGCAATCCGAACTACCTGCTTGGAGGCGGGCAGGCAAAGCACATTTCCTATCGTGATAAGCTTTATCCGGCTCGCATTACTCCAGGTGTCAATCGCGGGGGGGAGGGGGATATTGATGAGGACGGTTATCTCAAAGCTGCGACGGGTGCGGCCGGGCCGGTGGTTTATCGTGGTGACCAATTTCCAGCGAGGTATCGAAACACCGCCCTCTTTTGCGAACCAACTGCCAACCTCGTGCGTATGGTTCACGTCGAAAGAAAAGACGGCCTTTTGACGGGTGAATATCGCTTGGGGCAGAAAGAGTTTTTGGCCTCAACCGACGAACGTTTTCGTCCGGTGAATCTCTTTAATGCGCCCGACGGAACTCTCTACGTGGTCGATCTCTACCACGGAATCATTCAGCACAAACACTACCTGACCCGTTACTTGTTGGAGCACATCAAGCACCGGAATCTTGAGAGCTATCCTCGATTGGGTCGGATTTACCGGATCAAGCATAAGGATGGTCCCCGTGGTCCCCAACCTGAGATGCTCGGGAAAGAGGCAGTGGCGTTGGTGAGGTTTCTGGCTCATCCTAACGGTTGGTGGCGGGATACCGCGCAGCAGTTGATTATTGATCAGGGGGACTTAGCGGTCGTAGATGCTCTTAATCAGCTTGCGGGGGATGGTAGTAAACCGCTGGGTCAAATTCACGCGCTGTGGTCGTTGGAAGGACTGGGTGCCTTGAGCCGACCTGCGATTTTAGGGGCGCTTGCTTCAAATGATCCTTACGTTTTGGAATCTGCCATTCGACTTTCGGAGTTGCTTCCGCAGACAGATGCCGCTGCCATGACGAGTCGGATGAGTGAACTGGTAAAGCGTCCCGAGATGGTGGTTCAGCGTCAATTGGCGGCGAGCCTTGGGCGTATTCCGTCAAAGGAGGCCCTTGAGATCTTGAAGATCGTGCTGACAAAAAACATCAATGTGGCTTACTTCCGGGAGTTGGCGATCAATGGTCTGTTTGGCCGTGAGCAAGAGTTTCAGGATCTTCTTGGAGATGACTTTACGGACGCGAAATTCCGCAAGTATCTCGATCATTGTCTCACTCCGAAGACGACGGCGGCGGCCTTTAAACCACCGGGAGATGAGAAGCATCTGGCATCCTTTAAAAGGGGAGAGCAATTCTACATCGCGAACTGTATGGCTTGTCATGGGGCTGATGGAAACGGACTGGAACACTTGGGGCCGCCTTTGGTGCAATCCGAATGGGTTTTGGAATCTCCCGAACGATTGGGCGCGATTCTTCTGCAAGGATTGATGGGGTCAATCACAGTGAATGGAAAAAATTACACTCCGGCAGCAGCCATGCCCGGCTTGAAACTGGTTCCTGAAATCAGTGATGGGGACCTTGCCGATGTCGTAACTTTTGTGCGCCACGCCTGGAATAACCGGAAGGGCGCCGTGAAGGGGGAGGTCATCGAGGCGGTTCGCAAAAAACTCGACGGCCGCGAGACGTCTTTTACCCTGGAGGAACTTTTGAAGGCTTTTCAATAAGAAGGGGTTTGGTTTCCTTGATTTTGATTCCGCGATCCGTTGCATACGTGTTGGGCCTTTTTCTGTTTGCTCGATAGCGGTTCATGGCGCAGAGGTGTGGCGTGAATTTTCGTCTTCTCTGCCTTCTGCCAATTCTTGGTTTGCTGCCTTTTCATCAAGGTGGGGCTGAGGAGGTGACAATTATGGCGGCGAATATTTCGAGTGGTAATTTTCAGTCCTATGATCCGGGTGAGGGGATTCGGATTTTTCAGGGGCTGGATCCGGATGTCGTGCTGATTCAGGAGTTTAACTATAAGCAGAATACCGACAGCCAGTTGAAGAGCTTCGTGGAGGATTCCTTCGACGCAGGTTTTTCTTTCGTGGAGGAGGAGAAGACGAGTGGTCAGCTTCAGAATGGGGTGATTAGTCGTTATCCCATTCTTCAATCCGGGGTTTGGGATGATACGGATATGTCGAACCGGGAATTTGTTTGGGCGCAGATTGATGTTCCCGGCGAAGCCCACCTTTGGGTGGTGAGTGTGCATTTTAAAGCGAGCCGGGGGAGTGAGGCCCGGCGGACGGGGCAGGCGACTCAGCTTGCCGGCTACATCAATGCGAATGTTCCGGCGGCAGATTTCGTCGTGATTGGCGGAGATTTTAATGCCCAGAATCGCGATGAAGAATTTTTGACGAGGCTGGCTCCAGTGGTCGATGTGACCGGTCCTTGGCCGGTTGATAAGAACGGGAGCGGTAATACCAATGCGGGACGTTCGAGGCCGTATGACTGGGTAATGGTGGAGCCGGATTTGGGAGCGCTTGAGGTGCCTACCGTTCTTGGAGGGCGCAGTTATGCGAATGGTATCGTGTTCGATAGTCGGGTTTTTACGCCGCTCTCGGCAGTGGCTCCGGTGATGCAGGGAGACAGTGGGGTGCAAGGGATGCAGCACATGGCGGTGATGCGAACTTTTGAGTTGTCTGAGGACCCTTATCAGATGTGGTTGGGAGAAAATTTTGCTTCTTTGGAGCCGGTTGACGAGGCCTCGGTTTGGGGAGCATTGGCTGATCCGGATGAGGATGGCTTGGTGAACTTTCTTGAGTATGCCTTTGTCCGTGATCCGAATGTGCCGGTGCTGGCTCCTCCGATTGTGGCGGTAGCTTTGGCGGGTGGGAATGTGGAGGTGACTTTCCCGGTACGTGATGGAGCGGGCTTAACCTATGTGCTTGAGGGTGCGACGGATCTTTCTGGATTCTCGCTTGTTTCGGGAGGGACGGTGAGTGAGGGGGAGTTGCTGGGGCTGGTTAAGATGAGGTCGGTGACGCTACCGCAGTCTGCGCTGAGGTTTTTTCGGGTGAGAGTGAGGGAGTAGGCTTGGATGAGATTTGCACACGAACGATGAGACTTGAGCGGGCTTGGTTTCCTCCTTTGCCTTGCGGCTTTCTCCACCGCGATGCGGCTACGGCGGACGAGACGGCGCTCTCACTCTGGAAGGGGATCCCTTTTTAGGTATGTCTTTCAATCTCCTCACCCAACAGACCATGCTCATTCTTACCACCGGCGGCACTATTGATAAAATCTACTTCGATGCGTCTTCAAAATTCGAAGTCGGCGACCCCATCGTTCCTCATATTTTCAAAGATGTCGGTGCTGATATTGACTACGAGCTGAAGTCCTTTTTCCGAAAAGACGGCCTCGAAATGATCGTCGAAAATCGCGAAGAAATCCGAGAGGTTTGCACCGACAACCCTCATCACTCACGGCACGGACACAATGACGGACACTGCCGAAG
>OJFK01000122.1_pt1 | contig 22271 bp, 40 predicted proteins | sample 1594101 | NCBI WGS metagenome assembly OJFK01 (sample SAMN05416723, study PRJEB24817) | seawater metagenome | isolation source: Sea water | place: Canada:Atlantic | collected 2013-07
TCGTGGGCTCGGAGATGTGTATAAGAGACAGATCCTAGCAGTGATCCTAAATATGCTAGATATGGTGAATTATTAGATAATAAAATTTACGGTTTTAGAGATGACTCTAATAATTTAATTATTGATGTTGAAGAAAACATATTTAATAATGAAGATGTTATAGACTCTAATCTAGTAGGATCTAATGTAGTGCACCATGAGGGCGCTCATGCGATTATGTCCACTCTTAGCGACTTTGAAGTTGGCAGAATTAGAGAACAATTACAGATCTACTTAGAAGCAACTAATGATCCTAAATTACAGGCATTATTAATAAAAGTAGGGGTTCGAGAAGGAGTCTCAGGCAGAAATATAAACCAAGAAGATTCAGGAAGAATATCAGATGAAGAGTTTATTGCTAGTGTTTCCGATATACTACGTACATTTAGTATTCAAGAAGGTGATGTAGAAAGTTCAGCAAATTTATCTAAAATAGGAACGTTCATTGCAAATTCTCTTAACAACGCTGCTCCTGAGGGAATGGACTTTTCAGGGCTTGCTAATGGTGCACAGGTACTTGAGTTTTTACAGAAATATAATCAATTTAACGGTACTAGTAATTTTAAATTTAACCCTTTAATAATAAAATCTAAAGATATTCCAGAAGAAGATGACGGTGTAAATTTAGCTAAAACTAATATTGAAACTGTAGCTTCTGAAAAAATTACTAAAGATGTTTTTTTTGAAGATGGTTCTATTAATAAAGAATTCCAACAATATACTTATGATGGCAAAAAGAATAACGCCCCTAGTAGTTTTCACGCCCAAGCAGCTTATGCTTATGAGCCACTAGCGCAAGGCGTAGTAGCAAATATAAGTAAGTCTGGATTTGGTATTAGTAAAGATCAAGATCAATTTATTATAGAGTACTTTAATGATGAGAATGATGGGGTTTCTCGTAAAGAAGCTTTTGTTTCTGACTTAACATTTGGGCCTGATAAAAATAAAGCAAGTTCATTATTAGGAATAGCTAAAAGCTTTAATCCAGCTATTGGATCTTTTGGAGGGCATGCTAAAGCGTATTTAGCAGTGCGAGCTATTAGAGTTTTTGAAGAAAGAACCAGTAAACAAGTCACTGAAGGTGCTCAAACATTAGATGCACCCGAATCAATGCAAGTTGCAGGAGAGGATCAGCAAATAGATACTACCGATACTAGAAGCACTTCTGAACGGTTAGGATTCGATGATACCATTAAAACGGAGGCTATGCGTGTTGTTAAGCAAGCAGTGCAAGATACTAGTAATAAGCTTTCTGGTAAAGATCTTTCTGATAAGAAAAAAGCTAATTTAAAGAAAAAATCTTTTGATAAGTTTATAGAAGATAGGATTTTACCTTTGGTTAAAACGGCTATTGGGAAAAATACAAAAACTAAGAAAGACTTTACTGATTTTGTAAGTAAGCCTGCTAATTTTGAAGCTCTAAAAGATATATTTTTAGATCAAATTGATGTTCAAAAAGGTAGCGGACCAGCTGCTTTATGGAATATTGATAACCCTCCATCTTTAGAAGAGTTTTTAGATTATTATGAAGGTTCAGGTACAACTAAAAGTGATAGAAGGTCCTCTTTAGCTAGAGCTGTTAGTAGATCTATAGCTAGTGAAGCTAGGCTTGAATTTGCTAAAAAAGATCCAGCTACTGCTAAATTATTTAAAGAAGAGCATGGCGTTGTTTTAGCAAGCGGAAAGATCTCACAGGAATTACCAAAAATAGAATTTCAAACTTTAGCTGGAATAGCCGGGTTTAAAGACGGTGCCTACAATCCCGCTCAAAGTTACTGGAAAGCGGCTGAATTCGATTCCGAGATAGGCTATGACTGGGGCACAGATGGTGGTCAAAACAAGTTTATAAAAAACTTTAAATTTGCAGTGAAGAAAGGTTTGCCTTTAAATGCTTTCATGACCCAATCAAAGCTCTTTAACAGCCCTAGACAATTAAAAGAATTAAACTCATTAAGGGACAAAGCTAAAAGAGCTCTCGAAAAAAATCCAACTGCAGAAAATAAAGCCGCATACAACCAAGCTGACTTTGATAGAGCTGCAATGTCCAAAACATTTAGAGGTAAATTAGATGAAATGCTGTCTGAAATTAAAAAAGAAGGAAATTATTCCGTTTTAACTGGAGACGGAGAAAACTGGACAGCTAAAAATTTTATAACACACCTAGGAGATAACCCTAAGGATATTCAAGCAAAATGGGATGACGGAACTATAAAGCAATTTAATAAATCCAACCTTTCTATGTTTGAACAAACTATGGGCTCTTTATATGATTTAGTGTATAAAGACCCCTCAATGGCTCAACTAGCTTTTGCTTTGAGTCCAACTAGTTATGGTACCTCTGGATGGTTTAGGTTTGGGGCTGAGGTGGTTGGGTATTCTAAAGACTTGACTTCAACAAAGGATAGAGCTATAGAATGGGAACATGCTATGCAAGCTAACAATGCTAGAATATTTCTGATAAACTCCGCTGTTAATAAAGTGCCATGGAGTACTGTCTACCCAGCCGTTAAAAGAAATTACAAAGTTATAGGCTTAGATAAAGCTTATGATGATGTTTTGAAAGCTGCAAATAGGGGAAATAACATGGGAATTGGTTGGAACGTATATACGGGGCATTGGACTCAAAGGTATTTTGATCCGCATGTTGTTGCTCAAGGTGGTATTGACCCAACAACTATTGTTGATTTTAATGGACAAAATTTTGCCGATAAATATCAAATAGATTCAAATGGTCATTCTACAAAAGCTATGGCATCAGCTAAGCTTAATGAAGATTTCAACAATATGTTGGAAAGAGTTAAAGGTGTTAAATCAGAAGCTGTTTATTCTGAAGACAGAGCTAATAAGATAGCGTCTGGTAAGAAAGGATTAAAGTTCTTTGTACCTTATTCTGCTGAAGATTTTGTTGGATTAATTTATCCTACACTTGGTAAAGGTAAAGAAGGTGATCGTAACTTGCAATGGTATAAAGATAACTTATTAGATCCTTATGCAATAGCAATGTCTAACTTTGAGAAAGCTAAGCAAGAAGCTATGCGTGATTGGGCCGATCTTAAAAAGAAAATAAAATCAACTCCAGCTGCACTCGGAAAGGATGCCGTAAGAGGCTTCTCTAATGAGGAAGCATTAAGAGTTTATTTATGGGATCAGATTGGTGCAGTGCCTAGCACATTAGCACAGAAAGATGTGGACGCGTTAGTGGCTCATATTGAAGGTAATAAAACTTTAAAAGACTTTGCTGACAATGTTAATACCATACTAGGTGCACAAGGTTATCCTGCTCCAACTGGAGATTGGTTAGCTGGCACGCTTACTACTGATTTAATAAATAACGTCAACACAGTTAAACGTGCTGAATTTTTACAGCAATGGAAAGATAATGTGGATGTTGTGTATAGCAAAGATAACATGAATAAGCTTAAAGCTATTTATGGAGAACGTTATATAGAAGCATTAGAAAACATATTACACAGGATGGAGACTGGACGTAACAGACCAGGTGGTGGTACAAGATTAGAGAACCAATGGTTAGACTGGGTTAATAACTCGGTTGGTACCGTTATGTTCTTTAACACTAGATCAGCGTTGCTTCAAACTATATCTTCTATTAACTTTTTAAACTGGAGTTTTAATAATCCTTTAATGGCTGCAAAAGCATTTGCTAATCAGCCACAGTTTTGGAAAGACTTCTCTTCACTGTTTAATTCTGATTTCTTAAAACAACGTAGAAGTGGTTTAAAGAATGATGTTAATGCAGATGAAATTGCAAAAGCTGCGGCGTCTTCTACTAATAAAGTAAAAGCGGCAATGGCTGCAATATTAAAAGCAGGTTTCCTACCTACGCAAATGGCAGATAGCTTTGCTATAGCGATTGGAGGGGCATCGTTCTATAGAAACAGAGTTAATTCTTTAGTCAAAGAAGGTATGACAAAAGAACAAGCTATGGAGCAAGCTATGATAGAATTCCAGGAAACTGCAGAAGAATCTCAACAGTCATCAAGACCGGATAGAGTTTCAATGCAGCAAGCGGGCGGTTTAGGGCGTGTTGTATTAGCTTTTGCTAACACACCTATGCAATATACTAGATTGACTAAAAAAGCTGCTTTAGATCTTGTTAATGGTCGTGGAGACTGGAAGACTAATATGTCTAAGCTTCTATATTATGGAGCTGTACAGAATATTATCTTTACAGCATTACAGCAAGCTATGTTTGCAATGGCATTTGATGATGAATCTGATGAGGATGAGAAAGAGGCTATGGCTAAAATAGCAAATGGTGTAGCCGATACGCTACTAAGAGGTACTGGTGTTTATGGTGCTGCTGCTACAACAGTGAAGAACATTATTTTAGAAGCAATTAAACAACAAAAATCTAAGCGTACTGATTACACTAAGGCTGCTTTAAAGTCTTTAACTCTTTCACCACCTATTGACACCAAGGTTAGAAAACTAATGTCTGCTGCTAGAGCGTTTACATATAAGCAGTCGCTTAAGGATATGAAAACTAAAGGAGCATCTGTTGATAACCCTGCCGCTTTAGCTGCTGGTCAAGTTATATCAGCTGCTGCAAATGTACCTATTGATAGATTTATAATAAAAGCTAGAAATATAAAAGGCGCATTAGATCAGCAAAACGAAACTTGGCAACAAATAGCTTTAGCTTTAGGCTATAGCGAATGGCAATTAGGGATTGAAAAAGACAAATCTGATGAAGCTAAACCTATAAAGTATGTTAACCCTCGTTCGAAAGTGCGTAAGGGCACGACCACAAAAAGTAGGAGTAGAGTCAGAAGGCCTCCAACTAAAAGATTAGATGATGGTATTGCTGGAGTGGCGAACAGAGATGGCACAATAGAGGTAGACCCCAATCTATCTCCTGTTGAACACGAGAAGACAGTTGCGCATGAAGAGCAGCATGTAAAAGACATGGATAGCGGCAAGCTAGACTATGACGATAAATATGTTTATTGGAATGATGCAAAGTATGCACGTGTAAATGGTAAGATTAAATACAAGGGTAAATCTTATGTAGAGGGCCATAAATCTTTACCGTGGGAAAAAGTTGCATATAATGCAGAACCTTCCACGAGCGCTGTAAAGCGAAAATTATACTAAACAATAAATTAATAAAAAATGACAGAACTTGAAATCCAACTTTTAGGAGAAGTAAATAGCGTAGAAGAGTTAACAACTATTGATGACAAAGTTAGCTATGTTTATAACGAATATAACGGAAGTGGTTTAGGAGGACCGTTTAACGGAGATCAATTTGATAGTAGTAAATCAAATGAAGTAAGGGAATGGTTTGAATCAAACTAAAATAAAATCATTTCTATTAATGTTTAAAAATTAGTATAAATAAAAAAAAGGGGACCCCGTAATTGGAGTCCCCTTTTTCTATTTTATGCCATTAAAGCATATACTATAAGTCCTACTAAAGCTGGCCCTGCGAAGCCCCAGACTTTTAAGAATTTAATCACGTTGTTTTCTTCACTAGTGTAAATGTGATCGTCTGTATTCAGTTCTAGAGTGTCAAGTTGTTCTTTAACTTGATCTTCTAATTCTTTAATACGTAATTTTGCATCTGCAAATGTAAACTTTTTAGCCATAATAATATTTAATTAATTAATTTATCCGTCGCAGCTTAAACAATCTGGATCCATTGCAGCTGCCGCAATATCACCTCTTAATACAGATTCGGTACGTGTATAGTATAGTGTTTTAACACCACGCTTCCATGCTTCCATATGAACAGCATTCATCCATTTAGGAGTAGCTTCAGAAGGGAAAGCTAGATTTAGACTAACAGATTGATCTATATAGTCTTGTCTAATTCCTGCCTGCTTTACTAACTCTAATTGATTTATCTCTTTAAATGTTTTAAATACATTCTTTACTCTCTCAAGCCCGTCACCATACTCCTGGGTAAGTCTTCCAAAGTGATCATAAAACCATCCATCGAGTTCGTTAACGTCTTGAATGGATCCACCATCTGATAGAATTTTTTCCCAAGTTTCTTTATTATCAATTCCAATTTTTCTTAATACTTTTTTAAGTTCTTTATTCTTTCTAATAAACGTACCTTTAGCGGACTGTTCTGTGAACACGTTAGCAGCCCAAGGCTCAATACCTGGTGAAACGTTACCAGATAGTTTAGAGTTTGATACGGTTGGTGCTACAGCTCTTAAATGAGTGTTACGCAGACCAGTTCCTACACACCATAAAGGTTCACCATAAACTTCAGCTAATTTCCTTGATGCACGCTCAGTTTCAATCTTTATCTTTGAAAAGATTTCTCGGGTTTTGAACTGTGCCATTAACCCTTCGAAAGCTATCCCGTTCTTCTGGAGTAAGCTGTGCCATCCCAACACTCCTAATCCTAGGGCCCGTCCCTTGACAGCTGACCTTACAGAATTCTCGAACCCCCTTAGACCCTTCGATCTCTGAATGAACTCTTCCAGGACACCGTCCAGGAACCATATCGCATCGTATACCAGGTTTGTATCCTTCCATTCGTCGTATTTTTCTAGGTTTAAAGATGATAAGCAGCAAACAAAACTATGACTTTCGTCGGTATGTAATGTAATTTCACTGCATATATTAGTCATATGTACTTTTAATCCATTCGCTTTGTAAGCCTCTGGATTAGCTTTGTTCGTGTTGCCTTTAAAAAGGATATAGGGTTCGCCAGTAGCTTTGCGCTTTTGGATAAGTTTCCCCCACCTTTTTCTTGCGTCTTGATCTCCCGCTTCAAGTTGTCGCATAAACTTATCGCCAATGACAGCACACTGATGCAAGTTAAGAGATTGCCTGTTGACGTCTCCTTTAGGTTCCCTAATTTCAATCCAATCGAGGAAGTCAGGGTGTTCAATATTGATGTTAACTGATGCAGCTCCTCTTCTAACGGCACCTTGGTTGGTCGCGAGTATAGTTGAGTCGTAGATTTTGCAAAAAGGGACAACTCCGTCTGAAGTTCCATTACCTGTAATTCTGGCTCCTGCGGGTCTTATCATATTAATGCCTACTCCTACACCGCCGCCATGTTTAGCTAAGAGCATCATTTCTAAATTCTTTGTTCCAATGTCGGCAATAGAATCCGCTACGTCTATACCAAAACAACTAATTGGTAAGCCCCTATCAGTGCCAGTATTAGAGAGGACAGGACTAGCAAGACAAAGCCATCCTTTCCAAATATATTCGTAGAACACTTCTTCCAGTTCCGGTTTATATAATCTCTTCGCAACCGATTTTGCAACTCTTCTGTATGCATCGCTTGGTGTTTCATCGTCAACAAGATAAGATCCACCGATTGTTTTCTTATATACCTCAGTGTCTCCCCAATCTGGGTAATCCACTCCTTTTTTCCATTCATTATTCCACATTATGTATTTGTTGTTAAATAAATTATATACCCTACCACTACGTTAACATTGACAGCTACTAGATTCCACTGCTTAGCTACAACCACTTGAGGTGTACATAATAAACCACCAATTATATAACTTATAGCACCTAAGTTTCCGTAACTTAATATATAGGGCCCTATCATTATAAACGCTGTTCCCATATATCCTAAGCGGCCCGACAATCTTTCGTTAACTGTCAGCCTTCTATCTTTTACTAAATCTTTAAGACTATACTTTTTCATTTAATCCCACATATCTTCAAAATCTTCTCCTTCACCTGCTTTGCTGTAATCAGTCGGACGCACAGCAAAAAAATCAGTATGAGTGACACCACCAGTAAGGTGGTAGAACCAGTCGAGTTTATCTGATCCGGATTCGTCGTATGCAAAGTATTGCCCGAGGTCGAAGTAACCGAGTTCTGTAAGTTTTTCATTTAATCTTTTTCTAATAAATTGTTTTAAGTCGTAAGCTTTAATTCCTTCTATATCCCCCATCTCAAACATCTTGTCTATATATGCTTCTTCGGTTACTAACATAGCGGTTGCAGCGGTTACAACATCTTCTCTACATTCAGATAAAAGTGTTTCGTCTTCTTCACACATATGTCTGAATAATCTACAACCCATCTTACTGTGTAAAGATTCGTCTCTTACAGACCATTTCATTTGTTGCCCGATACCCTTAAGTAAATTACGTAACTGAAAAGAATACAATACAGCAAAAGCACTATATAACGATACACCTTCCGCGAACGCTGAAAAAATTGCGAGCGAACGACCAATAGACCTGGTGTCATTATCAGGAGCAGCAACAAGATTATCAAATCTATCCATAGTCGCTTTATCTTGTAAAAATGCTTCATAATCTTCTAGGCCTAAAGTTTCATTTAAATAACTATAAGCAACAGCATGTATTGTTTCTTGTGATCCAAACATCATGGCCATTTGCTGTATCTCATGCTTTGGAAACCAGCCTACAACTTTTTGTGTCCAATAATCTGACACAGCACATTCTGTTTGAGCAAATCCTAAAAGTATATTGCCTACTAAGTTCTTTTCTTTCTTAGTTAATTTTTCATTCCAGTCTTTAAGATCACCAGACATAGGTATTTCTGTATGCAACCAAAAAGCTTGTGCTTGTTTTAACCAACCATCTGTATAATACTCTGGGTATTCAAATGGCTTGTAAGCAATTCTTTCATCAAATAATCCCATTTATAATTCTAGTTTAGTTTCTGGTTCTTGTTCTTTTTCTTTTTCCTCTTGCTTAGTCTTCATCTTCTCTAAGGCTTCCTCGTAACCCGGGAGCTCTTTGACCACTGTCATAGTACCAATCGCTAGATCTTTCAGATTTCCTAATTCTCCAATCACTTGTTGGAGTACGCTGCCAATCTCCCTGACGCTGCTCTCTAGTTGTTTTCTTGTCGCTGTGCTCATTCATTTATTTTTTTTAGGTAATAATTTAATCTTCAATAGTTAAACATATTTCTACACAGAAGGGCAGATACAATACATGCTCTTTAAAAGTTTCTTCCACATAGGTTCTAACGCCTAACAGTATACCTGGATATAATCCTATACTAATTTCCCAATTCTTCATTATTCTGTTCCTTTAAATAGTAATTTAACATTTTTATATGATGTGCTATTTTTTCTTTATGATAGCTACTCAATGTAAAATCCATGCTGTCTTCCGATTTCGTCAATTTGTTTTGAGTTAAATTTGTTATTAGATCTAATATATTTTCTGACATCTTTATCTAGTTTCCTGCGTTTGTAGTGAAGAGAAGATTCTTTTTTCTTTTTTCTTTCATTATCTGAATCATCATATCTACGTCCTTTTGATTTTGCGGCTTGTAGAGCGTCCGCGAGTCTTCCATGTTTATCATCCATTGCTTAAATAGTTTCCATCTTAAAGGGAAGGATTCATTTGCTCTTCCCTTACATTCTATTATGTAGTCTTTTCCTGTGAAGTCAGGTGTATACTTAATTCCCAGTATTTTCTTTTGCCCTCGGTTAGTAAAATCACCTTTCCCGTTGGCTTGTTTTTCATAAGCTTTATTTGTAAAACTAAATCCTTCGACCAACTGGAAAACTTCACCTTCATAATATTCAAATAGTTTTTCTTTTTTAAGAGCTATATATGTATACTTTTCTAATCCAGATGCAAAATTAATCCCATCAAAGGTTGTTTTCTTAGCTACAACTGGACCTCTTTTTTTGCTTCTTCGCTTCATAATTACATTTTGTCATAAGTTACTTTAATATCACCTGGATAGATAGAAGTGGTTGTTGTACCAAACCCATCAGGTGGCCCAGGATCACTAACATTACTAAATGTAGATTCTTCTTCAAGATAATCTTTAAGTATCTTATCAGCTAATACATCAGTAGTCTCATGCTTTAGCTTTTCAATATAGTTACACGCATCAAGTAGCTCTTCTTGTATATGGTTTAACCACTTGTGTAGCGAAGGTGTATCATCGTGTAAAGTTACACCATACTTTTTATAACCTACGTTGCTGCGCTCGTCAAGCTTTTTGATTACTTGTTGTACTATCTGGTCTTGAGTTGTTATTTTCATTAGTTGTTTTTTACAAATGTTCCATTAATCATTTTACCTTTCCTATTGATTATAACGTCGTATGCGGACTCAATACAATCTTCTATATGTAAACCTTCTAAAGCCGCTAAGTTAGTTAAAACAACTACCATATCGCCTATAGCATCAATAATTTCAGGTCTATCGTTTTTAAGTAATGCTTGAGCTAACTCACCAGCTTCTTCTTGAAGTTTAATATACTGAGTTTTGCTATCTCCTTTATCATATATACCACGATCAGTAGCCCATTCTCTAATTAGTGGAAATATAAACTGTCCACCTGTTTTAGTCATTTCCTTTGTTTCTTGGAAAGGCATAGCTTGTGATAGTACTTTATTATAGACATAGCAGGTACCAGGACCAAACTGGCTACTATGTACATTAGATATAATCCACTCAATTTTAGCCTCATTATCCAAGGCATACGTTCCGTACCCATTTTTTATTTCTATATTGTTTAAAAACTTTGCGTTGATTTCATCTTTGGAAATCTTAAATGTTGTTGTTGCTTCAGATGATGTACACTTTGTCATTTTGTTTGATTTTTTAAATAAATCTTTATATAATTGTCTATCAATTTTATAACCAAGATCTTTTTGTAGTGTTTTCTCTGCTTCAGAAGCTTCTACAATATCATTAGTCTCAAACAGTATTTCGTATTCACCTTCTTTATATCCTTGTGTTTCAATAACGCGCTTCTGTATATTAGTAGTGCACCCTATTTTAATACCCGGTATATGGTAAATTTTATACTTACCTGTTGGAATTTTTATATTCATTGTTTATTTTTTTAATTATCTCTCTGCTATGCGCATTTAAGAATTTAGCCATATAATTGGTTTTCTTAAACCATGGCTCATACTCCGACATTGAGTTCTGCTTTGATTGCTGGGTGTGGCTCATATCCTGATATATTAATCATTTCTTTAGTTGGTATAGTTATTCCTCCTTCAATAATAGTAAGTCCCCTATCAACGCTAACAAAAGGAAGTTTTCGAAAACTACGATCCAACTGCTGTTTAGCTTGATCGATATGATTATTGTAAAGATGACAGTCCCCAAGGGAAACAAGGAGTTCGCCGGGCGTATAGCCGGCTCCTTTTGCGAGCATAAGTAATAATAAGCCATACATAGCAAAATCATAAGGAAGCCCGAGAAAAACATCAGCTGATCGCTGTTGCCACATAAGATCCATTTTTCCATCATTTATATAAATTTGAAATCCGTAATGGCAAGGAGGTAATGCCATATCGTGTATAGCACCTGCATTCCAAGCATTAATCATTAATCTTCTAGACGAAGGATTAGATTTTATTTCACGAATTAATTGTGTTAATTGATCTACGCCTGCGAAATTGCGCCATTGAGATCCATATACTGGGCCCAGTGTTCCATCTGTCCTGCCAGATCTTTCATAATCAGCATTCCAGTATTTAACACCATTATCATTTAAGTATTTAATATCTGTTTTGCCTTGTAGTATCCAAAGCAATTCAGTTACTGCATTATCCCAGTATATTTTTCTTGTTGTGAGCAAAGGAAATCCTGCTGACATATCATGTCGTAGTATTCGTCCGAAGACTGATTTCGTCCCAACACCTGTTCTATCCTCTTTTTGTTTTCCACCGTGGACCAGTGATGATAATAATCCTCTATACTCATCCTGAATGTTTCTTGTCATAATAATATTTCATTGTTTTAAATGTTTCTTGCCAGATATTATCTGTTATGTATACAGTAGGTGTCTTATAAACTTTTGTAAAGTTGGGCATAAAAGATACCGCTATTCTCCATTCTTGCGGGTACATACCTTTTGATGTTGGCTCTGGTGATATGATTATATCATTGTCTATACAAAACTTCTGCCACTTTAATTCTTCATCGTTTGCTACAAAACCTGTGTTTAATCCTACATAGCCCTTAGGTGGTTTAGATTTCCAAGCCATTATTCCCAGGGTAAATTATGATCTGAAGGATCTGTTACTGGAATATAATCACCAGATACATGGTTCCATTTAAAATGTGCTTCAGCTTGATTCTCACCTAAGTTTTGAAACTTAACTTTAAGAACCTTAACTTTTACAGTATTGTTACCATAATTTCTGTGTACTAATAATCCGTGGTAACTAGCATCATACCATTCACCTCCACCTTTAATAGAATACATCGTGGGCTCATCCATAGTGCCATCATCTTTCTTATACATTTTTGTAGGGTGAGCGACAACAATAACTAGTACGTCATATTTTTTAGCAAATGTTTCTATCTGCGCTAAATATTCCATAGTAGCATCTGGTATAGACATTGTAGACGTACCTTTTAGTTTAACTTTATTAAATGGGTCTATAACTAAACATTTAATACCTTTACGTTTAACTAGCTCAGCGCCTTTCTTAAGTACTGCTTCAAGATCATAACGCTCAGACTCTATAAAATAAAAGTTATCGTTTACAATGTTCCAGCAATCATTCCACTTATCGCTACCTAAATCTTCTTGCTTAGGCATCCAGCCACCAATTTTTCTTATTAGCTTATGAGCGTGTAAGAATGTTGGTTTGTTTTCTGGTGAAGCAAAAGCTGTTTTCCAACCGTATTTTAAGTTGTATCCCACAGCCATTCGATCCACAAAGTCAGACTTACCACTACTAGGCACTCCTGTGACAGTAATGAATTGTCCGGTGTAAGTACTAAATATGCTATCAAAGTTATCAAGGCCGACTTGAAAGCCAGGCTTAAAACCCTCGTGTATAAATTCTTCCAGCTCATCATTTATGTCTTTAACTGTTACTACATTCTCAAGAGGGACGGCAACAGCATTGTTAATAAGATCGAGTAGGCTGTTCCTACCACTGTCAACCAAATAACCATTAGCATCTTTACTTTCTCCGAAGTCGACTGTATAGCAAACCTCAGCCCCGAGCCTTCTAATGAGCTCTTCCTTAAGACTCTCACCAGTTTCATCAGCATCTGTAGCGATAATGATCTTTGCTTTGTCTTCAAAATATTCGATACAAGAGTCAAGGTAATCCAAATTGATGCGCCCAGGAGTAGCACCGTTAGGTACTGAAACCACATTGGAAATGCCAACCTCCATGAGACTAAGAGCATCCATTTCGCCCTCCACAATAATAGCAGTGTCATTGTTGACAATACCGCCCAGGTTATAGAATACTTTTTCAGCATTCTTGAAAAGCTTAAAGTTTTTGTTTCCATCACGATATTTAGTATTAATTAATGTATCTCCAATAAAATAATTAAATTGAATTGTGTTTACTTCTTTTGCAACTTGTGGCATCCACTCAAGGCCTTCACTAATTTTCATATCAGTTAAGACCTTTTGTGATATACCTCTACCTTGAAACCATTCTACCGCTTTGTCGCTTAGGTTGGTTTTGTTCTGCCACACTGGCAAAGTGTATTCTTTTAGAGGACTACCTTTTCTTTTAAAGGTATGCATTTGTGAAACTTCATTACAGTTGTGGCATGTTATTAATCCTCTAGCTGCATCATAGCTAGCACACTTAGCTTTTTGGTTGGTAGCTTTTCTATCATGCGAACACTTCGGACATACACCCTCACTTTTAGTAATATCTAAATCGTATTGATTATGTTGCTCAATCTCAAATCCATTAATTTCTTGCATAGTCTTCTATTTAAAGAGTTATTTTAATCTTCTACCAGTGTCGTGTTACCATCTTTGTCGATAACTTTTGATACATAATCGCCACTATCCATTAAAATGGTAAATCAGGCCCTGGAGCAGATTGAGGAGCGCTTTGTTGTTGCTGAGGTTCACCATCTCTAGGAGCAGCCGCTACATTAGATCCGTTAGACCATACAACTTTTACGTTACCTAAAAATGATTTAGGCGCTTTAGCATCGCGTTCTTCTTTAGTCTGTTCAGTTTGTATATAACCTGAATCACCAAACTGTCCTAGCTCATCATTAAGAACTATCGTAATAGGGTAGTACTTACCTTTCTTACCTTCATAAATTTTTGACTTATCTACTTTAGTTAAATCGATATTAGCTGATATAATACTTGCCATTAGTAAGTTGTTAAATTGTTAAACATTGTACGCATTTGTTTCTTCGTAGCTCCAGTAGATCTACGTAAATTATCTACAGCTTTAACATGTGATTGATTGCTGTAAAAATTGTTCATACTTGTAGTTACTCCTGTAACGTCACAAGTTCTCTTTCTTGTTCTTGCCATAAAATTAAATTTAAATTAGTATTAAAGTGTTTTCGAAATATAGTGTTGGCTAAAATCGCCATCGCCATTAACAAAGTAATCTTCATAGACCTGCACTGCACTTGAAACTTTATTCATACCAGATTGAATAAACTTATCACTGCAATCAAACAAACCTAACTGATGAGTCTTTTTGTCAATAACTATAAAAACTAAATCGTACCCAAACATTTTTGAATAAATATATGCTTGGCTATCGTAATTAAAACGATAAGCAGAATTAGTAAATTTATTAATGTCACCTGTTGTTTTTAAATCTATAACCAGTTGGTGAGTATGGTTAACGATATCAGCCTTACCTTTCCATGTCATGCCCTCAAGCTCTACTAAGCCCGGTACTTCGTATTCAACATTGCCTTCTTGTATTAGGTCTTGAAATAATTCATTTTCTAAAACAATTTCGCGCATCAATTGGATGTCATCAGCTTCTTTTTCTAAAAGACAAATATCGCTACCTGCAATTTCTTTGTAAACTTTTGTATTCCTTGTTGATGCTTTTACAATTTTGTACTTGTCAAGCTTATGAGGCTCGAGGATACACGTATGAAAGTATCCACCAATAACCATAGGGGTTGTAGGTGGCGACTGCTTCTTGAAATCAAGAGGATTATTTAACAACGCCATGATGTCACTGTTACTTAAATAGGTTTTACCAAATTCTCCATAATAATGATTATCATCACGCAGCTTGTCTAATATCTCTTGTTTATCCATTCTTTAGTTTATTTAATATTTCAGCACTCATTAAATATGTTTGCTGTAGTGTTTCTATTTTGCCACCATTAGCTAAAAACTTTTTAGCTTTGTCAATGTTAGCATCTGTAATTTCTGGTTTGTCATATTTTCTAGCGGTTGTATAATCACTACCAGCCCCTGCTATAGTTTTGTTGATAGCACCTTTACCATGGCTGTTAGTAGCATCGGCGTCAGCAGTATCATCTATAAGTAATAGATTACCTAGACTATACTTTTTACCATAAGAAGATGCACTACCGAATTTTTGTGGCATTTGCATTCCTTTCTGGGCTAAGTCAACACCTACAATAGCTATAGCTTGTATAGCATCTGCACCATCAGATATAGTTGCAATAGATTCCATAATTGGGAATTCTGTATCTGCAACCACAATTCTTTCACTTACAGTAAAGTAAACACCATGCGTCTTATTAAAAGGTTTCAGAGCTTCCAATATATCTTCTGCAGACCGGAAGTTGTACTTACCAAAATTATTAAAGCGTGATTTTTTTGCTTTAAATTCTGATTGGATTAAACTTAATTTTTCGTGTAGTTTCATTGTTTATTTAATTTGTGCCAATCCTTATTGGCGAGTTTAATTGTTCTTGTACCGTAAGACTTTGTTCTAGTATTATAGTACGAATTGTGATAGTCTTGCTCAACCTTTATGTTTAAGGTTTCAATGTCCGAAGGACTATCTTTAGGTTCAATGTTGTAGTAACTTAAACCCTCAGTTGTGTTTGTTGTGTCACCTCTATCGATAGAGTCATCTTCGATGTCATAAGTCACATTTGTATGTGTATTCATAAGTATTTAGTTATAATATATATTACATAAAAAAAGGAAAAAGTATACTAATTCTCCAAGTATTTTTCAATTATTTCTTTAACGTGCGGTTGTGTCATCTTTTTCAATGCGTTAGCTTTTATTTTCTTAACCCAGATCTCAGATCTATGAAAGCGTTCAGCTATTTTTGTTACCGCAGCTTTTTTGTCGTATGGTTCATCAATACCAAAAAACGCACATAACACTTGCTTTTCTTGGTTCTTTAACTCATTGTCCATAACCTTATGCAAGAAATCGTTGAGCAATTCCTGATCGTAACTGTAAGGTTCATCGGCAACATCTAAATAGTATTGATTAAAAAAAGATGAAAATGTTTGTGTTAAAAAAATGTCTGTTTGATAGTTATTATCGTATTTACCTCCGTGGGCGTCTCCGTGTGGACTTGTAATGTAATAAGCCTCGGGAATCCTAATAGTGTCTCTATCGCGAGCTATGGCTCTTCTAATTCCGTTCTTGATGTTCAATTTTAAATAGTTTGTAATTATACCGGGTTTTTCTTCTTCTGCTCTAGAATTTATAAGTTCCCAATCTAACTTATTCCATGCCCTATAAAAAGACACATAACCTTCCTGAATTAAATCAGTAAGGTCAAGTACCCCCACCCTCGGGTAAGATCTTTCAAATATGTTTGCTAATGACTTAGGCCACTCTATATAAGGTGCCTTTATTGCATCAATTCTTTCATATATATCAAGACTTTTTAAATGCTGCTTGTATGTTGAATGGCTGTACCACTTCATATATTTATTAATTTTAATCTTCTACTGTACTTTCTAATAAGTTTTGCTTTTTCTTTTAATAGTTTAACTGGTATTCTATTATTTTGTGTACCAATTAATACTTCATCAATTACTTCAGATCTCAATTCCATTATTCTACGAAAAAGATAGGACCTATGATCTCTTTTTCGAGTGCAATAAAGTTTTTGGTTTCCTATTTTTATTATCATTTTTTCTAAAGTTTTTAATAGTATTGCTTACTTTTTCGTTGCTTGAGATAGTGTGGTTGTATATTTTATAGCTCATTAAATTGTGGTTAAAATGTGATTAATAATTTGTTTATAGTCACCCGTTAAAGACACTATATCGCCTTGAGTACCAGCGTACTGCAATGTGTATAGCATCTTAGGTTGGGTGGATTCTGTATAGTTGTATTTATTTCCTGCCATCATTTATAGTGGTAATCTAATATTTTATGGCCAGCGTCATCGCTTAGCTCATTGTTTAGTATCATTTGAAATATTAATTTTCTCATTGTTTTTCTTTATTACAGTTAGCACAGAATGAAAGGTAGCCAGCGTTTAGTGCGCCACACCCACAATTCCATGCATTATTTACTAGTGATTTATTCATAACTACGCATTGCTTTAGCTCGAGGAAAACGATATGCGCCGGATGGTGTACGCTCGAAGTATTCGAATGTTAGTGGTTGACCGATATAGCTTTCGCGAGCAGACCAGATTAATTGACGTTGAGGTATAGTTAATGTAGGCCAAGGTACTTCGACTACTCGATCGTCTGAATCAACACCGAGGAACTTGCCAAGACCGCTTTTGAACTTGCCTTTACCTTCGACGAAGCCAGTAATCGTAATCTCAGTGTCTGACCAGTCTTTGACTTTTTGTAAGTTGTTTGATCGTCGTTGGTCATAGGGTGCGTTTGTGCGTAAGATAGATCCTTCATAGCCGTTGGTTTTATTTATTGTGTGAAATGATTGTACATGTTTGTCAGAGAATACTACATTGGTATCTACTTCTTGTATAGAACGCCAGCCGTATTTAGATTTGAATGAAGCAATGTTGAGGGTTCGTGATACAAAATCGTATGACAAGTTGTCGCTATCAAACATATCGTAGCAATGGAATTGTAATTGGCTTGCAGATTCGAATTTGTCAGCTTGAGTAGGCTTTTGTTTGCGTACTAACGATATGATCTTATTAAAATTATTCCGATAGTTATGGTTATAAAGCTCGCCATCCAGAGTAATGTTAGGATTGTCGGCGAAGAACTGAGTGAGCTCAGTAGTAATATGTTTTGCATTGTGAAATTGTTTATGGTTACGTGAGTACGCACCGGTTTTATTAATGTAGCAACGTACGCCGTCAAGCTTTGGTTGTACAAAATGTGTGTTGGGCCATGCGATTTTTGCTGCTAATGGCTTTGCTAGCATTACTTTAAAGTCTGTCATATTCTTGTTTGTATCTTTCATATATTTCTTTTAGTTCTATAAATAATTCGTATTTTTCTTGTTCTAATAGTTTGTTACCCTGTATCTCAAGAGCATCAAGCTTTTCTTTTATTTTATCTTTTGGTGTAACAGTTTTTGCATTACCGAATGCATCATACATAAACTCAACTTCTTGTACTTGTTCATCTATTTTGCTTGCACCGGTAATGTCAATGCCATCAGCTAACTTTTTTATTATGTGTTGCTCTGCGTGTATATAAGCTGATGTCATTTGTTGTATGTGCCACGCTAATTTAATTTGACTAAATGTTATTTTATTTATTTTCATAATTTGTAAATGTTAAAAACATTTCGTTAATTTCTTCAGTTATATTATCACTCATATATTTCATTTGTAACGTATTTATCTGTTTAATTTTTTTCTTTTGAAAAATGTATTGTATTGTAGATTAAATTTTCTTACCATATTTATTTTTTCTTGTATATTTCTTTTTATTTTTGTATATGTTAGGTCTTGACGCCTGCCATATTTTTATTAAAGCTTCTTTACTAAGTTTTGGGGACTTTGTTTTCATTATTTATATTTGGTAGTTTTTCCAAATTTTGTTTCAAAGTTTGGTAGTGATGTATGGTCGTCTGCGTTTATGTCTGCTAATGATTGCAATAGCCCAACATTTGTAACTAAACGCCCTTTATCATATTGTTCTTTTTCGATCATTCTTTGTGTTTCTACTATTTTAACACAGTCTAACATATAACGCCATGTATCAATTTCTTTACATTTGAAAGCTTGTTGACCTTCAATCATTTCTGCAGTGTAACTCATGTAAGGGGTTTCGGTTTCTAACGCTCTCATTTCAAGTTTAATAAAACTTATTTGAGATTCAGCTTTGTGTATAGCACGCTCGTGTATTTGTTTATCATTCATATTATAATCTTTTATATATATTTTCAGTTATTGATTTCATTACTAATCTTTTTATTTCTTCAAAGTCTTCAATGTTTAAGTCTTGATACTTTTCTTCGTCTAATTGCCAATCGATTATATCAATTAGTTGTTCAAAAACAAACTCAGTTGTTTTAGTTTCTATATCAAGCACTGCTTGACTTATACTTATTTTTTCTTTCATATTTTTATATCGTTTGTAAATTCATCAAAAGCTTCTTCGTCCATATTAGATTCGAGATAGTCAAGCATCATAAACTCATCAAAATAATCCTCAATATCCTCACACCACACTTTCATCTCAATAGAATGATGGGTATTACTATCATTAATATATTGCATAATTGTGTCAAAATCAGGTTGGTAGTAAAATACGTCGTTTTCCCAATGCAAATTTTGTACATTATCTGTTACATAGTAAACCTCATAGCCATCAGCTGTGAGCATTGTACCAATTTCTATATCTCCATCATAGTCTACAAACTGAATGTTTGCTACTTCTTGAAATTTTTGTAGTGTTGTCATGTTATCCTAGTTTTAGTATTGTTTCGTTGAATGTTTCTTCGTTTATTTTACCTGATAAGAACAAATCAATTAGTTCTTGAGTCAAGCATAGTTTATCTTGTATTGTCATATTATTCATTTGCTTCGTTTAGTACTGTTTCCATTTGCTCCCAGGTTGGTGTGTCAATATGATCAGTAATGTAATCGTATAAGCAAGCAAACGCAGCTTGAGATATATTATTTGGTCGGCCATATAAATCATGGTCTTCATAATGATATTCACTATTGCCATTTAGTATTGATTCGCAATCGCTAGTGTATATTACTGCGTTATCAGTATATTCATGCAAGTAATTATAAAAATCGTCTTGGTCGTTTATTTCACCTTGATGAAAGGCTAACCATACTTCATCTGTAAAGTTTTCGTGTATATCTTGTAGTTCTTTGTTTTGTAAGCTTAAGTATAAATCCATATTGTTATTTTTTTTATTCAATTATATTATCACGTTTGTATTAGTTTTGTAACGTATTTTTACCAATCTTTTAGTAAACATTCTATGCACAAAGGCATTTCATCTACGGTAACATCAAAATATTTTCCTTCTTCTTCTCCTAAAAGTTCGTTGCACATACTGCAGTTTGTTATTTGTCTCATCCTATTTTTATCAAACTGTGTCCTTCATTCCATTTTGTTGAGGTCATGTGTCCAACCGTTTTGAAAGTATTATCTTCAAGTAGTTCCATCATTTTTCTATATTCTTTTGTTCTTTGTGGGTTTTTACATTCTTTAATGAAGTATATTGTTTTTACTGATAGATCAAAGTCAGTTCCTCCGTAAAATACCCATGTTTGTTTTGTGTTCATAAATTGTTTTGTGTTCATAATTTAATTTTTAGTTGTGCAGAAAGGAATCGAACCTTTATTTCCCGTTTAACTAAGATCTGACTCGCATAATCTTGCTAAATGTTTACACATTTTTTTAATACATTTCTTGTTGCCATTGTGGAATATTTGCATTGTATCTTGCCCAATATTCTTGCTCCAATAGTTTTATATGCTCTTGTGTTACTTTTAAAACTACTTTTTTCTTATTTTTTCTATTCTGTTTCATTGAATACTTGGTTTCTTATTACTGTTGCTAATGTTAAAGCATCTTCGTCTGTTTCTTTGATTAATCTTGATTCAAATAGATCTTCTATTATCATATCAAAAACTTTTTCTTCTAATTGCTCTCTTATAAAGTTTGCAATACCTACTACTTCTTGTTTATGCATAATTTTTACATTTTGTACATTCACACGGAATCCATACTGAATACTTGCACATTTCATCTTTTTTAGGGGTTACTATTGCTAAGTGGTATTTAATTTCGTATTTCATGTTTGTTATTATATATTTTTAATTCTTTTAAGCTTTCGTTTAGACTTATTGTGTTTAAGTTATAACCTTTTTTTATTAGGTATAGTTCAAACTTTTGGTCGTATGGGTTAGTTGTTTTCATTTACGTCTGTGTTATTAATTCCACCATTGCGATTACCCAAAGAGGTAATACTATTGAAATTGATGCGATTCGGATTTGGTTTACTAATTTATTCATGTTGTTTATTTTTTTATTCATTTATATTATCACTTGTTTATTTGCTTTGCAACGTATTTTATAAGATATCTTGCTTAATTTTTGGTAAGTTTGTATGGTTCCATAAATTGCCTTTAGAGTGACTTCTTCTAGTTGTTGAGGTTTTCCTCTTGATATGTTTATAAGACTCCTCAAACTCTTTCTGTGTGAATCCTTGGATGCTATCGAACCCTGTTACTTGTCTCCACTTAGAAGCGTTAGCTTTTTTCTTAGCTTCCATATATTCTTTTAATTCTTTCATATTTTATTTATTTAATCCGTGAACACTCCAGTTTTCATATTCGCATATGTCTTCTATTACTATATCTAAAAATTCATCACTTTCATTATTTAAACTTTCATAATCCATATCATTATGTTTTGCTTCTTTAACATAATTCCAAATCCATTCTATTTTATCATTTCTTAGCATAATTTTATTTATTTAAGTTGTGTAATAACAGTTTTATAACTGCTTGCTTTTCACTGTGACTACATGTGTCGTAACCAAACTCGGCGAAGTGTACTTCTGCTAACCGATCCATTTCGTTAATAAATTCTATTGCATTCATATTTTTAATTTTAGCTGAGTGTAGAGGAATCGAACCTCTAATTAATCACGTCGACGGAACTATTTTTTATGTGTAAGTTTCTCAAACCTACTAGTTATCGCGATTTACATTAAATAAACCTGTCACTCATTTTTCATTGATTAATATTGAAGAGGCAATCAATTTTATAAAACTCTCATTACTATTATCCGTTTACGCTCGTACTTACTTTGTAAAGCCATTCTTCTATAGTTTCATTATAAAGCATTTCTATCTTACTAGCTTTCATTATAACTATTTCTTTAGCTATCTGCTTTTCGCTACCGTAATAGCTTTCATTCATTTTCGCTAATTCTAGCTTAGCTAAGTTTTGTATAGTCATTGTAGTGATATTAGGCGTAAGAGCTTCGTTGCTTGCTTACGTATATATTATCCATATGGTATCGTATTTAGTTTGTAAAAAGGTGTAGAATGATTTAATAGATAGAAAAGTATAGAAGGTATACCACCATGACTATATGTCATGACACTATGTCATATGGTGTTACTATAAATAATACTAATAGTATATAATATAGTATAGATA
>OJFK01000124.1_pt1 | contig 22099 bp, 17 predicted proteins | sample 1594101 | NCBI WGS metagenome assembly OJFK01 (sample SAMN05416723, study PRJEB24817) | seawater metagenome | isolation source: Sea water | place: Canada:Atlantic | collected 2013-07
CGAGATTTCTGCCTGTCTCGTGGGCTCGGAGATGTGTATAAGAGACAGATTAGGAGAACATTATGCGAAAACCTCGTTCCTGGAGTTGGCTTCTGTTGTTTACCACTTCAGGCACGCTGCTGTGCTGCGCTATTCCGATCACGCTGGTGTCACTGGGCCTGGGTGCAACTGTTGCGACCATGGTGAGCTCTGCGCCGTGGATTATTACCTTGAGCCAGTATAAAGGCTGGATGTTCCTCCTGTCCGGCGTGTTGATTGGGCTGTCGGTCTGGTCTGTTTACCGGTCGGGGCGAAGCTGTCCACTGGACCCGGAGTTAGCAGCCGCCTGTCAGCGTGCCGATGTCTGGAACCGAAGATTTATCTGGGTCGCCGGGGGCATGTGGGCTGCGGGATTTCTGGCAGCTTACGGATTACCCCTAGTGCAATGACCGTGACTCCTAGGCATCAGTCTGTTGTCCGACTATGAAGGCCATATGCTGCAGCTGAACGAGGAACCGTGTACTGCTATCAGCGTTGTCTCCGGTGCCTCCTGCAATGCCGTTAGCGCCCAGTGTGGTAATGGTGGCATTACCCTTGCTTCCTCCCCCACTGGTTTTCCTGATACAGGTAAGGGCGATCCCAGGGGTCAAGGGGAATCGCTTTAAGGTAGCTTTCCGCCGAATGCGTCGTTGGACTGCGCGGGTTGTCCGGCGGAGACGCCAGCGCTTGTAGGCCCTGCTCTATTGTGGGGTAAGAAGCGTAATCGTGATAATAGGACTCCAGTGCGATTACTAGCGTGGAAAAGTCGTTGGTAATCTGTCCCAGTTTCGAATTATCCGCGTTATATGGGCCAATACCGGTGCTTTCTTGCAAAACGTTGGCAGGTGCCTCACTGCAAAAAAACTCCGAGTACAGCTTTCCCGGATTTTTATAGAGCGTGTCTCTCACGGCGATGAAAGGATGTGCCGATGCTCTCTTGTCGATTAAGTATTCACCGCACACAACTTCGCCGGGGAAAGTCCGGACGTTTCTTAACTCAAATTCACTGTTTGGCCCGATGCTCTCTTTGATCATTTGCTTGGCTTCTTTAATGCCATCGCTGCACGCGATAAGCGTAAGGGCGATGACGACGATGGTAAGTGCATGCAGCAAGGGAAGCCTCTTATAACAGATGTTAGCGCGATTCTAGTATGTCGACTAAGCAAAGTCGCGGCAATCCGATAAACTTCGAGGTGTTTCTCTGCAGGACCAGATGACACAGTGCCTAGTAAAACGCTGTCTAAAGAAGTGTTTGGGCTCCCCCCTATGCGAAAGAACTGCCGTAAGGCTCTGCTGTATTCAGGCTAGATTGCGCTTAAAAAGGGGCATTACTGCAAAATAAAATGTTGTGTTTCATTAGGCGCAGAAGTTGCTGTCGAGCGAAATGTAGAGGCTATAGACAAAAAATTCACTGGTGGTGGACCAAAAAATAAATACTCACCAAAACTACAAAAATTTACGCTTTTATCATTGCTGTGTGGCCCCGGCAGGGAGTGAGGTATTAAGTGCGGTCTTATGGAGTGAGAGGATAAGACCGTGAGTCAGGATGTGTTGATTTTTGCGACACATTTATTGCTGCAGGAAGTGGTAAATGTTTGCAGAGTTGGAAAACCTAAGTGTGCATATGCTCAAAGAGGCATGGCCACATCAGGACCTGATTCAAGTTCTTTCATCACGTTGAGAGGCTACTACGGTAGTTATCTCGTAAAGGATGAGGAGGACGGAAGATGACGTCTATTATTATTAATATCACGTTATTCTTTTTAGTGTTGTTTTTTTGTTGCCTGGCATGATGATTTTTCCATGCTGATGCGGGATCACGTTGATTCGCACATCCCAGGTGAACGTGAACCAGTGAGAGATACTCGATAGCGAGTCCAGAAGGCTAGGGAGACTACTTAACACCCTAACGTTCTTGCTGGGTAACGCTGCTTGCCGCAAAGCGTGTAATAACGCGAGGCATTTTGCACGCCCTGATTCTGGGTCACAGCTCTGAGGCCATCTCGGATTAGGGCTTCTTGACCCTAGCGATTCTGCACTTCTAATGGTGTTCAAGCTACTCAGATAGTTGTTCCTTTATCAGTAACGCTAAGGGTCGATATAGATCAGTTCCGACACGCCGCTAAAGTTGCCGTCTGCACCATCGTATCCAGAATGTGTGAGTCGGTATTCGCCAGAGGGGGTGTCGGCTGGGATCTCCCAGCTGATTTGGGCAACGTAAGCCCCACGGTCTATTCGCCAGCGTATCCGTGTACTCCAGTCGCCATCATCGGCAATCGCTTGCCACCCCTCTGCCGTCTTCTGCTCTATTAACAAGAAATTATTGCCGGTGGGGTAGTTTGCCGTGGGGTTGGTAGACCAGAACTCAATGAGCACTGTCTCGCCGCCCTGATAATGTGTTTTTGCCAGTGGCAACGTGTCACCGTAGCTTGCACCCTGTGGAGGTGGAGTCGCCGCACCTAGTGGTAATGGCAGGCCCACTGACTTTTCGCGCCAGTCATCGTAGTGGGTATCCGAGGTAACAGCAGTGCCCGACTGTAGGGCGCTCGCCAGTTGGCTTGCAACCTGTTGGTAGGCGGCTAGGGACCAGCGTCCGTGCAGTGTATGCGCGGCTTCATACTGCTGCAGCATATACTCCTGTGGCGTGGTGAGATAACCGGCATAGCCATTAGCGTAGCCTGCTAATACGATATACTGGGCCCAATCACCCAATTCCTGCATGACGGTGTCGCGCAAGCGTCGGCCGGCCATGGTGGTCACTTCGACCGGCAGCGCCAGTATCACCAGTTGACCGATTCGTGCAACCGTAACCGAGTGTATCTGTGATTGCAGGGGTGGATTGCCAGTACCGGTTTCAAATAAAATCGGCTTCGGTCGCTGGCAGGTTTTCACCGCTTCAGTCCATTTTGGTGCGCCAGTGACCAGTCGGATCAGTCTGTCTCGCCATAGGCTTTGATCGGTCATACCTTCCTTAAAAAGGAAGTGTCCGCCACCATCTTCCGTTGAGCCGCCGGCGAAGGAGTAACCATAGGCAGAAGGGCAGGTGTGCTGAAGACCTTTTCCAGTGAAATCATGTTGTACCGGATAGTTGCTGAGGTCGACGTAGATACGCCGCGAATCGATAGGGCCCTCAAGCGTTTCCATCGCCTGTGTAAACAGCTGTTGCGCTACTTCCAACTGACGATCTCCCATAATGCGGGTAGTCTCGACATCAGTGGCCCCCGGACCCGTATTATTCAGATTTGTATTGGGTGAGACGTCACCGGGATCTGAATTTGCGAAGGCGGCCACGAAATCATCGGCAGAGTCATAGGTGGTACCGTGTTGGCGCTCCATTTGCAGTGAGGCATAGCCCTTGTGATCGCCAGAGATAAGATGATTGTAAAAGTTCATCGCAGTGGGATGCAGCGCATACCAGTTGAATACGCCGATTTCACCTGAATCGTCAACAAACTTGAGTAGGATCATTTCGGTGTTTGTGTCTTCCTCATAGCGTGCGCGTTCTTGCGGTGGGTTTTGCAGATACGCGATTACCGAGCGATTGGCGCCGGCGTTGATCACGGCTCCACTGTTAATGAAAACAGTGCCCAGCTGCAGGTCCTCGTCGGCCTTCACAATGGAGGTGGTGATCCCTGCTACGATGGCTTCAAAATGTTCTGGGTAGAGACCCCCATCAAGTCCGGTTGTGCTGCGTGACTGCCAATAGCCACCTGGTCCTGAGTGGGTGTGGGTCGCAGTGATAATGACATTGTCGAGATTGTAGCGCGCACCAAAGCGCTTCTGCAGACGATCAACGACCGTCAGTAGGATGTGGTGATCAATACTGCCCAGGTCCGCGCTGACCAGCACCAGTCGCCTGTTGGGGTCGTCAGCCTGCACAATAACAAACGCGCGAGAACGCTGACGGATATGAATGCCTTCGCCGACTTGATCCGGGTGCCCAAAACCCCATAGCATGACCCCCACAGCTGGGCCTGTGACATCGGCGATACCGCGCCCGACAAGATAGGACTGCGCATTCTGTGCGTGGACAGAAGCGGTATATAACAGCAGGCTGAAACACAGTAGCAATACTTGTCTGGTCGCACTGCCATAGGATGTTGCTGCAGTCACGCTGTCTCTCCCAATTATTGAAAGTGTGTTATTAATAGCAAGGGAAGTGGCGTAACACAATCACGTCGTTCATCCGGCAGTGGGGCGGCGTCTGCAGCGGTCCCAGCGCCCGGTATCGTCCACGGGGAGGCGAGTGGAGCCACAATGGTTCGACGGCATCTGGGTGGTGATTTGAATGACTCTGCGTCATAGGAGCCGATGACCTGTCTGGCTAACTGTCTATATCTGGGATTGTAAATTCCGATGGGGAGGTTTGGGAGTTCTTGTTGACGGTATAGCTTGGCGCGGTTTGGCTTAGCTGGCATGATGTATTCATCACAATCTATGGACCAAAGTACGGGAAGGGCGCCCGCCGATATTCTAATGAATTACCCGGACTCACATTGTTCGTCGTATTATGCGGCGACATCTAACGAAACCCTTGAGTATCCTCCCTTACGCACTGATGTTCGCACTGATGTCTGTGTGATTGGCGCGGGGTTTACTGGAATCGCTACCGCTTTGACCCTCGCGGAGCGCGGTTACAGTGTTACGGTGCTGGAGCAAAATAAGGTCGGCTGGGGTGCCTCCGGTCGCAGTGGAGGGCAAATGATCGGCGGTCTGCCCGGCGATGCCAGCCTGAAAAAACGCTGGGGAGATACCCGCGCCGACACGGTATTCGAGTTGGGCTATCGCGGGCACGCTATTATTGCCCAGCGCGTGCAGCGGGATGGAATCGATTGTGATCTGAAATACGGTTATATCGATGTGGCGCTCAGGCCTCTGCACTTGGAATAACAAAAGCGCTGGCACGAGGAGCTATTTGGCCGGGGTATGGAGGACCACATGCGCCTAGTGGCGGCCGACAAGTTGCCTGATGTGCTGGGCACTGATAAATACCTAGGCGGCCTAATCAATAACCGCAGTGGCCATCTGCATCCCCTCAACCTGTGCTTAGGAGAGGCGTGCGCTGCTGCGGGTCTAGGTGTCTCCATACACGAGGGCACTGAAGTGAAGGGTATTGAACACGGTTCAAGGCCCGTCGTCGCCACTAGGCAAGGAAGAGTGAGCGCAGATTTCGTAGTGCTGGCCGGTAATGCCTATCATCATCTCTAGCCCGATAGGCCGTCGGGCTTGGTGTTTCCCTCAGGCACCTATATTCTAGCGACTGAGCCACTGACCGAAGCGGAGGTGGCGCAAATCAATCCACTGGATCTTGCCGTCTGTGACCAGAACCAAGTGCTCGATTATTTCCGGTTGTCTGCGGATCGTCGGCTGTTATTTGGCGGGGGGTGTAACTACTCCGGTCGAGAGCCCCGCAGCATCGAAAAGGTCATGGCGCCGCGCTTGCGAAGGATTTATCCACAACTGGGTCACAAGCGGATTGATTATGCCTGGGGCGGAAAAGTGGGTGTTGTGGTGAACCGTACACCGTTATTGGGTCGCATCGGTGAAAACATATTTTACGCGCAGTGTTATAGTGGTCATGGCGTCAGCCTGAGCCATGCGTGTGGTGAGGTCATGGCAGATGCGGTGGCCGGTACATTTGGACGCATGGACATATTTTCTCAGGCACCTCATCGCAGAATACCTTTCGGCCCCGCCGTCGGAGGCTATGCAGTGGCACTGGGCATGCTCTATTTGCGTCTGCTCGATTTACGTTAAACTAAACTATGAAGCGGCGTACACTCCAGATAGACTCATGAATTATGAATGACACCAACCAAAACGGTAGTTATACCCTTGTCGTGTCCTGTCCGGACGCGATTGGTATCGTGGCCGCAGTTTCTAACTTCGTTGCCGAGCGAGAGGGTTCTCTATTGGAGTCAAACCACCACACGGATGTTGAGCAGGGTTGGTTCTACATGCGCAATGTCATTGGTGCTGCATCATTGGCGGTTAGTCTTGAGGCGTTTCGGGCTGATTTTGGACATCTCGCTAAGACGTTTGGGATGAAGTGGCGCGTCAGTGATAACAATGAACTGCAACGTGTGGTGATCCTTGTCAGCCAAGCCTCCCACTGCCTTGCCGACATTCTCAACCGCTGGGAGAGTGGTGAACTGCCCTGTCAGATTCCTTGTGTTATTTCCAACCACGAGAATTTGCGCAGTATGGTGGAGTGGCACGGCATTCCTTTTCACTATGTGCCTGTGCCGCAGGTAGACAAGGCCGCGGCTTTTGTCACTGTGACGGAAATCATCACGCAATATCAGGCCGATACGGTAGTGCTGGCCCGCTATATGCAGATCGTCCCGGCCACATTATGCGAACAGTTCACGGATCGTCTGATTAACATTCACCATAGCTTTTTGCCCTCCTTTATTGGTGCTAATCCATACCAGAAAGCTTATGAGCGTGGCGTTAAACTGATTGGTGCTACCTGCCACTATGTGACGGAGGATCTCGATGAGGGGCCGATTATTGAACAGGATGTGGTCAGAGTGAATCACAGCTGTGACAAGGATGATTTGGTGAGGCTGGGTCGCGACGCAGAGCAGGCCGTTCTGTCCCGGGGCTTACGCTACCACCTAGAAGACAGAGTGATTGTGCGAGGGAATAAGACAATCGTGTTTTCCTCCTGACTCTCGATAATGGCGCTAACTCACTGCGCTAGCAAGCCTTCGCGCAGAGCGCGAGCTTGCTGCTTGATCCGACTGATATTATCCGGTCCCATGCGCAGCAGTTGTTTTTGCACGGTGGGTAAGTTTTCTAACGCGGGATCCGCGAAGACATACACGACGGACTTTGGTTGCAGCGCAATCGGTTCTATTATTTCCGGCGTTGCCAATACCTGATCTAGCGCACGAATGATAGTATTGTCGAAGTCCCCTGGGTCGAGCCCCAGATACTGAAAGGCTTGCTCATACATCGGGCGCAAGGCGTGAAACGTGCTCACCAGCTGCCTGCTGTCGAGCGCTGTCAAGGTATCTGTATAGCTGTCATAGCGCTGATAGCTGGAAGGGCTTATATAGATCACCTCGCCCTCCTCCACTACGCTAAAGGCCTGCTTGGGTGGGTCGCCCGGCAACAATTTTTTCAGGATAACCCCTCGTCCCAGTCCGTCGATGAATGCTGCGCTTACGTTTATTGGGTGCTCATTGCTCATGAGTTTGCTCATGATCGAATCGGTTCCGGTGGCGGCCAGTTCCTGGCGTAGCATGCTATCACCGTCCATCAGTTCGATTTGATCAACACTAGTCTCCGCGGCCAAGACTGTGTTACCTGCGCCTGCTAATACTGCAACGGATTCAGGCTGCTGAGGGATGTCTGGAGTCGTGGGCAGGTCGGGCTGCATTGCAGGGACTGCTATGGCCGGCACCAAGACAACACTGGGTCCCGATTTTTTCTCCTCTGATTGGAACCAGTAAAACACCAGCCCCCCGATGACGGCCAGTGCAAGGAATAACTCTAGGAAAGGAAACCTACTGCGTTCCGACTCCACTCTCAAATGTTCATCAGGATTTGCTTTCATAGATTGTGTTCCTCTAATGTGTGTTAACCCTATGCAGTAGCGCGGGGGAATACTTTATGTAAGACAGGATACGCTAGGTAAAGTTCACGGGCTAGCCATTGGCCTGCCAAGAAGCGGTGAGGCCTGGCCAAGCGTGTATTTAACCGTGAGCGCAAGAAAAAATAAAAACCACAGATCATGGCCACGGTCTGAATTTCTGTGGGGTGCCTAGAGTCGCATTTGAGAATATATGACTCTATGATGTGCAGGGTAAACAGAATATCGGAGAAGTCATGGGGCAGCAGCTTCAAGTCCAGTCGCTACAAGTCGATATTGTTTCAGATGTGGTGTGTCCGTGGTGCATCATCGGTTATAAACAGTTGATGCTGGCGCTGTCATCGATGCCCGGAGAGTTTGACGTGGGAATTCATTGGCACCCGTTCGAGCTTAATCCGCAGATGCCCGAGGAAGGGCAGAACCTGCAGGAACACTTGGCACAGAAATACAATAGCTCTCCCGAACAAAGCCAGATGGCGCGAACGCGACTTTCAACGCTGGGCGAATCTCTCGGTTTTACCTTTGATTACTTCGACGGCATGCGTATGGTCAATACCTTTCGCGCGCACCAGTTGTTGCACTGGGCCGGCGAGCAGGGTCGTCAGACAGAACTGAAGTTGGCGTTGTTTGAAGCGTTTTTTACGCGCAGGGAAGATGTCAACGTCCCGGGTGTGCTGGCCACAGTGGCCGCAAGGGCGGGTTTGGATGGCGCAGAGGCAAGCCTTGTTTTGTCTGACCAGCGCTATGCGGGTGAGGTTCGTGCTCAGCAGCAGCACTGGCTGGATGAGGATGTGCATGCTGTGCCGACATTTGTCTTCCAGGGGCAGTATATTGTTCCGGGAGCGCAAGAGGCGGAGGCCTTTGTCCGGTTGTTGAAGAGGATTCAAACGAGGGTCACCTAACGAGCATATCCGTCGAAGATACTATTGAGATCCCGCAGCTCAGAAGACTGACATGAGAATTATTTGTCAGCATCAGTTGCGACGAACGTCGCGCTGGCCCTGTACGGTAATTTACATTCGCGGCCGCGCTAGTTAGAGTTGCACCCCGTTTACGCAAGTAGCACTGCTATACTTGGATGTATATGATCAATTGCAATATCCCCTTTCTTGTTGCGTCTATAGCGCTTCTGCCTCTACTGGGAGGTTGCGAGGTAATTCCGGTGACCGCAAAGGTTGGGGATTCCCGTCTCGATCAGCTCGTCTCTAGTATGGATCAGACCTTGGCGAATCAGGCGACGGTCAATACACAGCTGCAGGAGCAGCGACGACAGTTAGAGCTCCAGCAACAACATTTAGTGTTAATGAGTCAGGATATTGACGAGGCGTTTAAGGGTTTTGTCGAAGAGAATTGCCCGAGGGCGGAAGCCTGTCCTGCGCCATTAAAATCATCTGGTAAGATGCGCGTGGGCGCGCTCGAGACGATCTGGCTGCCTGATCTTGATTTGGCGCTCATTGCGAGAATTGATACGGGCGCGAAAACCTCTTCCATCGACGCCAGTAACATTGAGCTGTTTGAGCGCGACGGCAAGCGATGGGTACGTTTTGAGATTCTTGATCCCATATCGGACGAATTGGTGTCCTTGGAGCGCAGGCTCAAGCGCACAGTGGGTATTGTTCAGTCCGGCACACAGGAGTCGAAGCGGCGTCCGGTGGTCAAAATGAGCGTTTTAATTGGAGACCTTGAACAGATTGCGGAGTTTAGCCTGAACAGTGGTAGTCATAGGAGTTACCAAGCGTTGATAGGTCGCAGTATTTTGAAAGACGTTATGATCGTGGATGTGAGCAGGAAAAATATTGCGCCCTACATCCGTTCGCAGACGTCATCTGCCAGCAAAGATAACACCCAGTGAATCAGAAGTGGACGTTCCACACGATACTCATCCTGATGGCCTTAATCGGGATGGGGACCGCAGTGATGCGCCATCTGTCGGCTGGAACGCCGTTTTTACCGGGACAGGCGAAATCCGTATGGCTGGTTGAAGCGCGGGTCGACTTTGACACTACAGGCGGCCCCGTTAGTGCCAGTCTCAGCTTGCCTGACGCCCATCCACCCGGTTTTGAGCTTTTTGAGGAGCAGGCTGCCTCTCCCGGATATGGCTTTACCGTTCTAGGGGAAGGTGATAATCGGCGTGCGGAGTGGACCAAGCGCGAGGCTGAAGGAGAGCAGTCACTCTATTACAGTGCCCAGTTGGTCGAGTCAGATAGTGATGGCGCCAGTGCGGCGGAGCCGGTATTTTCGTCGAGAGAATACAATAATTATTGGGAGGATGCGCAAGAGCTGGCGGCGAAGGAAGTGCTTGGTCTTGCACGGGGAAAGTCCAGCTCTCCTTTGAGCCTGACGCGTGAACTGATCAAATTGCTCAATAGCCCTTCGTCCCAGAATGCCGCCCTGTTGCGCTCAGATACTTTGGGCCAAGCGGAGTTGTTGATACATTTTCTGAATCGTGCCGATATTCCTGCTCGGTATGTGATGGGGCTTTATCTTGAGGATGCCCGACGTCGGCAGATACTGACACCGATGGTTGAGATTTACACCGAGCAAGAGTGGCTGCTGGTCAATCCCAAAACGGGCGATGTGGGAGTGCCGCCCAACTTGCTGCTGTGGCACCGTGGTGGCGTTTCCGTGCTGGATGTGTCTGGCGGCAAGAACTCACGCGTTCATTTTTCAATGATTCGACAGACGGTTCCTGCCGCGCAGTTGGCCCAGATCACTAAGAGCGACAGTGTTTTTTCACGACTTGGTGTCCAGCGTTTGCCGATTGAAGAGCAGAGCATGTTTAAGTTGCTGCTGCTATTGCCGTTGGGCGCAGCGGTGGTGGTGTTTATGCGGGTCATTATTGGTTTGAAGACATCGGGCACCTTCATGCCGGTACTGATTGCGCTGGCTTTTCTGCAGACCTCCTTGGTCGAGGGCCTGATCAGCTTTGTGTTGGTCGTTGCCGCTGGTTTAGCGCTACGCGGTTATCTGAGTCGGCTGAACCTTCTATTGGTGGCACGTATTGCCGCACTGATTGTATTGGTGATATTCATGATTTCGGCCTTTAGTATTATCGGTTACCAGCTCGGCTACAGTGCTGGCATGACGATTACTTTTTTCCCCATGATTATCATTGCCTGGACGATTGAGCGGATGTCGATTCTCTGGGAGGAAGATGGCCCCAGTGAGGTCGTGAGTCAGGGCGGCGGGAGTTTGTTGGTGGCGGTGATCGCTTATCTTTTGATGCAGATGCCACTCTTTGTCCACCTCACGTTTAATTTTCCAGAGCTTAATCTGGTGTTGTTGGCCTCTATTTTGGCCATGGGGCAGTACACCGGCTACAAACTGTCAGAGCTGTGGCGCTTTAGAGCAATGGATGACCTCTGATGAGTAAGCCATGGGTTTCGATCAGGCGTTTGAAAGCATTCGGTATGCTGGGGATGAATTGCCGTAATGTGGACTTCATTAATCGCTATAATCAGCGCAAACACTTCCCTCTGGTCGACAACAAACTCAAAACTAAACTTTTAGCCCAAGAGTATGCCGTACCCACGCCGGGGCTAAAATTTGTGGTCCGTGAGCAGCATGAGATCAGCCATATTGAGCAACAGCTTGCGGATCTTGACAGCTTTGTACTCAAGCCGGCAAAAGGTTCGGGAGGGAAAGGTATATTGGTCGTGACCGGCCGTCAGGGAGACCAGTTTGTTCGTAGCTCAGGCGTGCTGATTGACATTACTGATATTCGGCGGCATATGAGCAACATTCTTGCGGGCCTTTACTCCCTAGCGGGCTCGGCGGATGTGGCAATTATTGAAGACCTTATCGCCTTTGACGATTGTTTTTTGGGGTATTCCCACGAGGGTGTGCCTGATATTCGGATCATTGTTTTTCGTGGTTATCCGGTCATGGCTATGCTGCGCCTCGCCACTGCCGCCTCCGACGGTAAAGCCAATCTGCACCAGGGGGCAGTGGGTGTCGGGCTGGCGCTTGATTCGGGTCGCTGCTTGAAGGCTGCACAGTTTGGTAGGCCGATCAAGTTGCACCCCGATACGGGGTGTTCATTAAGCGATATTCGGATATCCGGGTGGCGGGACATTCTGCTATTGGCATCGCAGTGCTATGATATGACTAGCCTGGGGTATATCGGTACTGATATTGTCCTAGACAAGTTTGCAGGTCCGCAGTTGCTGGAGCTGAACGCTAGGCCGGGCTTGGCGATTCAAATCACCAATGGCCGTGGGTTGTTACCCCGCCTGCGTCACATCGAGCATATGAGCCTGAACCGGCGCTTTCGTGCCGAGCAGCGGGTGGACTACTCTATGCATCAGTTTGCCGAGGAGAGTTCTGCGGCACAGAGTCCAGATGCAGGATAAATAATGCAATCCACTGTTGAGCCAGTATTGACGTCGAGAAAAGATATGGCCCGCCTGATGCGTCTGGCGACCTATGCTTCTATTTCCGTGGCCATCGTTCTGGTTTTTGGTAAAACGATCGCTTGGGCCCTCACTGATTCGGTGAGTCTGCTGGCCACTCTCATTGACTCTGTTCTGGATGGGCTGGCCTCCCTGATTAACCTGTTTGCCGTGCGACATGCGATCACTCCGGCCGATAAAGAACACCGTTTTGGTCATGGCAAGGCAGAGGCGTTAGCAGGGCTGGCCCAGGCAGCATTTATTGCCGGATCCGCAGGCTTTTTGTTGCTGGAATCGGGTCGACGTCTTATTGATCCCGTGCCTTTGGAATCCTATGGGCTCGGTCTGGTGATAATGACCTTTTCTATCATCCTCACGCTGGCGCTGATGTCCTTCCAGCGGTATGTCATTCTTAAGACGGGCTCCACCGCGATCAAGGCAGACGCCCTCCATTACCGCACGGATTTCCTAGTTAACGTCTCTGTTATTATTGCGCTAGTGCTCGCCGTTGAAGGCTGGGGAGGGTTTGACGCTTTGTTTGCAATAGGCATTGCGATTTTTATCTTGTACAGCTCCTGGGGAATTGTGCGCCAGTCCCTTGACGACCTCATGGATAGGGAGCTTCCTGTCGACCAGCGCGACGCCATCACTCGTATTGCAGTCGCGCACTCGAAAGTGCACGGTTTACATGACTTGCGGACTCGGCGGTCCGGCATCGCCACCTTTGTTCAGTTGCATCTCGAAGTGGACGACGAACTGACGTTATTGGAAGCGCATAAAATCTCTGACGAGGTGGAGCTAAGACTGCAGGAGGCATATCCCGCAGCCGAAATTATTATCCACCTTGACCCAATTTCTGTGGTGCCCTTTGAGCCGGTACCTGAATTTCTGAAAACATAGACGCTAACGTAGTCGATATGATTTAAAACGTGTACATCACACGTGCAAAAATATTGGCTCCGTAGCTCGGTAGGCGAGCACCGAGCGCAATGTCCGGGTTGATCGCTCGGTTGTCACCGCCCAGATGATCCTCGTAGCGCTTGTCGAGTACATTATCTACGCCTGCGGCCAGTTGTAGGTTTTTGGTGGCATACCATGTGGCATTCAGATTGATCAGGCCATAGCTGGATGATTCTTGTTCATTATTTACCACGCTGACATCGTCCTGTTTGGCATACCCCACCGTTTCAATCGTCGCGGTCCATGCGGGAGCGGTGTAGGTAAGGCTGACAGTGGCGTTGGGTGCGGCTATCCGATAGAGGTTGTCGTCACTCGAATCATCACGCTCGCCACGCACATAGTTTACCAGCCCCGACAGAGACCACTGCTCGCTCAGGTACCAAGCCCAGTCCATATCAAAGCCGTACAGCTGAGCGTCTACATTGTTGAATTGCAGTGGGTCTGGATTGTTGGTGCCGTTCTGAGCATTCATCATTCGCACAAAGGCGATCGCAGCCGTGTCTTCGCTGACGGTTCCTTGAATATAATCTTTGACCTTGCTATAAAAAATGCGCGGCGACAGCGTTAGAGTGCCGTTGCTGTAGTTCAGGCCTGACTCAATCTGCGAGGATACTTCCGGATTAAGAGCAATGGTTCCGGTATAGGTGTAGCCGTCTGCCAGTCCCGCCGTCGCTTGCAGTGGCAGCCATAAGTAGCGTTCCTGATAACTTGGAGAGCGGTTCTTTTGAGCCACTCCGAGGTACCAGCTGGTATTGTCTGTGGCTCTAAACCAGGCTTTCGCAGCGAGGTCGAGATTGTTGTCGACTTGTCTGAGTTTGGAATTATTGAAGGTGTCGCGCAAGGTCGCTGCGGCGGGCATCATCATTGCAGGCGTAGCATTGACTTTATCTGCATCCATCTCCACGCGATTGAAGCGTAGTCCAAACTCCCCGCTCCAATGGCTGGTAAAATTCTCCGTGCGTTCGAAAAACACTCCCAGCACCTCTCGCTTGGCATTATTAAAGTTTTCGACAAAAAACATTGGGCTGTTGGGGTTATCAATATCTGAATTGTGTTTTGCGCTGAAGCCGTCGAAGCCAAACGTTGATGAGCCCGTGTTATCGAACACGGTAGTCATTAATTTAAAGCCCATATTGTCACTGGAGGCGCTGTTGCGTCTCCACTGGCTTGCCGTGGGTGCCTCGCGCAGCAAATAATTTGTCATCGTGTGGTCGAGGTTACTACCGAACAGCGAGACCATGACATTGACCACCTCACTTTTATCGAAGTTGTAGCGCAAGCTATATAAATCGCCTTCTATTGTTTCTATGTCCATTGGCAGTGCCGGGGTGCCGCTGTCGCCGGTGTCATTATAGCCATAGTCCAGCTGTAGGGTCTGATTGCCCGTGCGAAAGCCGTAGCCTAGGTCGTAACGCTGGCGCTCGTATTCGGTTGGCCGGATTTTGCCGTCCGGAAATTCAGCATCGTCGCCATTTTCTGTCATGGCGGCCACTCTGACTCTATTGTGCTTGTTGCTGGCATAGACTGCCGACTCAAGGTGATAAGCATCGTTCACCGATTGGGCAGTGCCAATCAGTCGGCCCCCCAGTTCGAAGTCTTCTCCAGCACCAAATTTACCTTGTGTGGATTTGACGTCGATGGCCCCGCCGATGGATTCCTGGGCCACACTGACGGGGACGATGCCGCGGTAGATTTTCAGCGACTCCAATTGACCGCCCACCGCATAGGACATTGGCGGATCCATCCAGTTGGGTCCTGAGGGGGCAAGATGCGTTCCATCCATGGATACGGCTATTCGCGAGCCGAACATGCCTCGATACTGAGGGATGCCGGTGAGCGGCCCATTGGTGTTGACGTTGGCCCCGGGTGCCTTCTTCAATAACTGTGCCAGATCTGATGAGATCAGTAGTTCATCGGCCACATCGATGGTAAGCGTATTCTGGCTGGCAGTGACCACCAATTCTTCCAGATGGTCCGCCTGCACTGGCAATGCACACAGCACTGTGGCGATGGCCATATGATAGGGTTTCGTCAGCATGGGTGCTCCATTGTCTAAAAATGCACTGGACTGTGGATTTCTTCGGGAAGAATTACGGTATCACGTGTGATTGTCCTATGAAGTGGTTCAAATAATCAAATTTTCATCTCGATAGTGTCGGTGGTGAGATCAAAAGACTATCGCTGATTCATGGGAAAAATGCCTACGCGATCACTGCAGACTGTAATTGGCCGATCAGTGTCGGTGAGGTCAGGCTCCAACTTGCTTGCTTATGGCAGGATGATCAGTTTACGCTGGGCATCGCCTCATCAACGGATCTATCACCCCTGATGTGGAGGGGTGAGGTGATCTTCGAGTTTTTGTGCCGACGACGTCATTGCGCCCCCTTTTGCGGTGAGTGATACTTGAACACCACTAAAACATACTGTATGTTCAAATCCTGATTTCAGGTGGGTTGATGGCTTGCCTTTCGCATTTTTACTGAAGCGTTTTGCTCCGTGTGTCTGTCTGGCTCATCGATAGTAATCCGCCCCGACAATGAGGTAACCCCGTGAGCGACCTTGAACAGTTTCGCCAGGAGACGCGAGTCTGGCTGCAGGAGAATTGTCCCGAGGCCATGCGTCAGCAGGCCAAAGGCTTTGAGGATATTTTCAATGGGGGCCGCAACCCTGAATTCATCCACCCTGATCAAAAGCTTTGGTGCGACCGTATGGCTGCTCGTGGCTGGACGGTTCCCCACTGGCCTAGAGAGTACGGTGGCGGCGGGCTAAGTAAAGAAGAGGTGAGAGTCCTCGCTCAGGAGATGGCGGCCATCCGTGCCCGCCCTGCATTGAGCAGTTTTGGTATTTCCATGCTCGGCCCTGCTTTGCTGCACTTTGGTTCTGAGGAGCAAAAGCTTGAACATCTGCCTAAAATCGTGCGCGGTGAAATTCGCTGGTGTCAGGGTTACTCTGAACCAAACTCTGGCTCTGACTTGGCCAGCCTCGCGACCAAAGCCGAAGACAAGGGTGATCATTATGTGATCAACGGCCAGAAAATCTGGACGTCCTATGCAGATAAGTCTGACTGGATATTTTGTCTTGTGCGCACCGACAACTCGGGCACCAAGCACGAGGGTATCAGCTTTGTGCTGTTCGATATGGCGCAGGAGGGCGTGACGACTCGTCCCATCAAATTGATCAGCGGCAGCTCCCCGTTTTGCGAAACCTTCTTTGATAACGCGATCGCAGACAAGAAAAACCTGGTTGGAGAAGAGGGTAAAGGCTGGACCATCGCTAAGTACCTGCTGACGCATGAGCGCGAGATGATCTCCGCTTTCGGGGCTGCACCTAAAAAGTCTGTCGGGCAAGTGGCGCTGGATAGTATCGGAGCCGATGCCTCTGGCCGGCTGTCCAACTCAATATTGCGCCAGAATATCGCCCAGTATCAGCTCGATACTATGGCTTTCGGCGCGACCATGGCGCGCGTCGGAGACGAATCAAAAGCTGGGAAGGGTCTCGGTGCGGCGTCCTCCATATTCAAATACTACGGTACGGAACTGAATAAGCGGCGCAATGAACTGAATCTGGCAGTATGCGGTGAATCTGGTTTGGGCTGGGAGGGCGAGGAATATCATCAGGGTGTGGTCAGTCGAGATTGGCTGCGCTCCAAGGGGAATTCTATCGAGGGTGGGACCTCTGAGGTGCAGCTGAATATTATTGCCAAGCGTGTGCTTGGACTTCCCGACGCATAGCCCTGGTCACAGAGAGGATTATTGAAAATGGCATTGGTTTTGAATGAAGAGCAGGTGATGCTAAAGGAATCTGCTGCTGGTTTTTTGGCGGAGAACGCTACTGTGACGCATCTGCGCGCATTGCGTGACAGCAATAGCGAACGTGGGTTCAGCGACGACGTATGGAATGAAATGGCGCAGATGGGCTGGGCGGGTATCGCCATTCCGGAGGCCTTTGGTGGCTTAGGCTATGGATATACCGGTTTAGGGCTATTGCTGGAGCAGGCAGGCCGTAATCTTAGCGCCAGCCCCCTGCAATCCACCGTTCTGGTGGCCGCAACTTTAATTGGCGAATTGGGGAGCTCGCAGCAAAAAGAGGAGCTGTTGCCTGCTATTGCTGCAGGCCAGAAGCTCATTAGTTTGGCACTGCAGGAAGGGCCGCATCACGCACCACAGCAAAGCGCATTGAGTGCGACGTTGAATGAGGGCGACTATATCCTTAGTGGCACTAAATTGATGGTGTTGGATGCTGTTTCTGCGCACACTTTTATTGTCATCGCGCGCACCAGTGGGACGCCCGATGAGGAGCAGGGATTAAGCGCTTTTCTGCTCGATGCGGGCACCGCTGGTCTGACTGTGGAGCGACGTAGCCTGGTAGATTCGCGCAGTGCAGGTGCACTGGTGTGCGACAATGTGCGGGTTCCTGCGGCTAATCTTCTGGGTGCGCCCGGAAGCGCTTGGGTTGGGCTTAACCGCGCACTGGATATCGCCAATATCGGACTGGCGTCAGAGTTGCTGGGTGTGTCGACCGAAGTGTTTGAGAGGACCATCGCCTATCTACAAGAGCGTAAGCAATTTGGCCGAGTGATTGGCTCTTTTCAGGGTTTACAGCATCGTGCTGCAGAGCTGTTTGCAGAGCTGGAGCTGGCGCGATCGATTGTATTGAAAGCGCTGCATGCCATTGATGACGGCGACCAAGAGTTGTCTTTGATTGCCAGCGCGGCCAAGGCAAAGCTATGTGAAGTGGCCCAGCGGGCGACCAATGAGGCTATCCAGATGCATGGCGGCATCGGCATGACTGATGAGTACGAGATCGGGTTTTTCATCAAGCGAGCGCGGGTCCTTCAGCACACCTTTGGCGACTATAATTACCATCTGGATCGCTTTGCTCGATTTAGTGGTTTCTAAGCATACGGTAGAGACGGAATCCCATAATAATGAATGCAGAACTAGAGCACTTTGACGAAGCGGTTGCCAGCCTCACCGCAGTCGGTGAGGGTTTTGAAGTGAACACAGTAGAGCTTGCGGGTGTTCAATACCGCAACTTCGCCACGTTGCCTGCCAACCTTGCGCAGTACTTTACCGTCATGTTGCAGCACGCGGAAAAAGAGTTTGCAGTCTACCTGGACGAGCGCTATACCTTTGGCCAAGGCTACCAGCGCAGTTGTGAATTTGGCGCCGCGTTAGTAGAGCGCTATGGTTTGGTAAAGGGTGACCGAGTGGCCGTCCTGAGCCGTAACAACCCGCAGTGGATGATGGCTTTTATTGGCATCACTTCTGTGGGTTGCGTGGCCGTGCCGATGAATGGCTGGTGGACGACAGAAGAACTGGACTACGGTTTTGCAGACAGTGGTGCGAAGATTGTGGTGGCCGATCGCGCGCGGGTGCAGCGACTGGCTACTATTGTAGAAAAGCATGATCTGCACATTATCGCTATTGATGATTGTAGTGGCCTCGGTGTTGAGCACACGCCGTTTGCCGAATTGCTACGGGAGTTCTCAGGCAGAGGCATGCCCGAAAAAGAGGTTGCCCTAGAGGATCACGCCACCATTATGTACACCTCGGGTTCCACCGGCCACCCTAAAGGCGCATTGTCTTCCCATAGAGGTGTTCTGGCGGCCCTGTACAGTTGGATGTGTATGGGCGTTGCCACCAAAATGACAGGGGCTCAGGCTGTTCGAGAGCAGGGACTGCCGCCTTGTGCGCTGGTGACAATTCCATTGTTTCATTGTACGGGTAGCCACTCGGCCTTCATGCTGTCTTTGGTGGTGGGTCGTAAAATGGTGATCATGCATAAGTGGGATGCGCAGGAGGCCCTGCGGCTGATCGAGGCGGAAAAAGTGACTTGGTTCAATGGCGTACCGACTATGTCGGCGGAGTTGCAGGCGGCAGCGGCGACCACAGTGCGGGATATTACATCACTGACGGAGATTATGGCAGGCGGTGCTGCGCGTCCCCCGGAGCAGGTCAAAAAAATCAGTGGTACGTTTAAAAATTCCACACCGGGGATTGGCTACGGACTGACGGAAACGAATGCATTGGGGGCGGTGAATGCGGGTGCCTTCTATGTCGCCAGACCGGACAGCGCGGGGCGAGTCGTGCCTCCGGTAACGGAGTTTCGCATCATTTCAGAAGACGGCCGTGAGCAGCCCACAGGTGAACGGGGCGAGCTGTGCATCAAGTCTCCGGCCAATATATTGGGTTACTGGAACAAGCCGGAAGCCACGGCAGAAGCCTTTGTTGATGGTTGGTTTCATACCGGCGATATTGCGTATCTGGACGAGGACGGGTTTCTTTACATCGTTGATCGGATCAAGGAAATTATTATTCGAGGGGGTGAAAACATTAGCTGCATTGAAGTGGAGGCCGCTATTTATTCACATCCAGACATTCACGAAGTCGCGGTATTTGGGCTGCCGGATGAGCGCTTAGGCGAGGTCGTCGGGGCTGCCGTGGTATTGCGAGAGGGCGGTCAACTTGGCGCAGATGAGCTGCGCGTCTATTTATCCGAGCACTTGGCAATGTTCAAGATACCGGCCTATATTTGGCTCCCAACTGGACAGCTGCCGCGTATCGCATCCGGAAAGATTTTTAAACGACAGATCAAGGCAGACTATGCTGCCAAGCTGACGCTGAATAAACAGCCGCAAATTAATGTTAATCAACCGAATGAAGATGGAGAAGGAAAATGACGATGGATTTAGGCGTTAGTGCAAAACTGGTACCGCTGCTTGAAGAGGTGCGGTGCTTTATTGAGAAAGAAATTCTGCCGGTAGAGGTCGAGTTCTATGAAGATATTGCGGTGGGCGATCGATGGGAGTGGACGCAGCGTCAGACCGATATTCGGGAGGGCCTGAAGACCAAGGCCAAGGCGCAGGGGTTGTGGAATTTCTTTCTCACCGAAGGTGACTCCGGTTCCGGTCTGAATACGGTTGAGTACGCCTATCTTGCCGAAGAGATGGGTAAGTCACATTTGGCCGCAGAGGTCTTTAATTGCGCTGCTCCCGATACGGGGAATATGGAGGTGCTACACAAATACGGTACCGAGGAGCAGAAAAAGCAGTGGCTGGAGCCGCTGCTAAACGGTGACATCCGTTCTGCTTTTTCCATGACTGAGCCGGGAGTGGCGTCTTCTGATGCCACTAATGTCTGCACGGAGGCGGTACTCGATGGCGACGAGTGGGTAATCAATGGAGAGAAGCACTACGTGTCTGGTGCTGGCGATCCGCGCTGTAAGATAATGATTGTCATGGTAAAAACGGAGCCGGACGCCCCCAAACATCAGCAGCAGTCACAGATACTGGTTCCCACGGACACCCCTGGGTTTGAAAACCTGCGAGCCATGAACGTGTTCTCCATGGATGATGCGCCCCACGGCCACATGCATCAGAAATTCACCAACGTGCGGGTACCCAAGGAAAATATTCTTCTGGGCTCCGGTCGTGGTTTTGAGATTTCTCAGGGTCGGCTTGGGCCGGGTCGTATACACCACTGTATGCGCGCCATCGGTGCTGCAGAAAAAGCACTAGAACTGCTCTGCCAGCGCGCTGTGTCGCGTGTCGCTTTTGGTAAGCCGCTGGCACGCCTGGGCGGTAATATCGACATTATTGCAAATGCTCGAATGGACATTGAACAGGCTCGCTTGCTCACGCTGAAGACGGCGTGGATGATGGATAATGTCGATGCGAAAGAAGCGCGCATATGGATTTCGATGATCAAGACTGCGGTGCCTAATATTTCTATTCGTATTGTGGACGAGGCCATTCAGATGTTTGGTGCATTGGGTGTTAGTCAAGATACGCCGCTGGCGAATATGTATATGTCCCAGCGCACGCTGCGTTTAGCCGATGGGCCCGATGCAGTGCACCGCATGGTGGTGGGCCGTCATGAGCTCAAGCGTTACGCATAGCGCACAATGCAGCCCTGCGAGGCGGCTGAGGAGGGCCTCCCTGGTTGAGTGAATAGCGATGGCTTTTCACTTGATCAGAACCGGTGGTTGAAAAAAATTGCTTTGATTCGGTGAGAGACTGATGTACGTTCTGTAAAAGATAAATAATAGCGGAACAGATGAAATGAATGTAGCCACTAAGCGGTGCGCGCCGTTTCTCGCGTTGATAGCGTTTTCTCCCGTTGCCTCTCTGGTTTGGGCTGCTACCGGAGGCAATTCGCTTGAAGAAATCATTGTAACGGCCAATAAGCGGGAAGCCTCGCTGATGGATACGGCCGCATCAATCACCGCCTTTGACAGCTCCACGCTTGATCAGTTGGGTATAACGGGCAGTCAGGATCTGGTGGCACATACGCCTTCCCTCTCGATTACAACGTTTAGGGTCAGTATCCGCGGGGTGGGTCGGCCCAATCTGGCGGTTGGTTCGGAGCCGGGGATCGGCATCTACTGGGACGGTGTGTACAACACTGAAAACGGTATATTTAACTACTCCGAGTTCATGGATATTGAGCGCATTGAGGTTTTGCGGGGCCCGCAGGGCATTCTTTATGGGCGCAATTCCGTTGGCGGCGCCGTAAGCTTTATCAGTAAGCGACCTAGCGAGGAGTGGGAGGGTAACGTCACAGCGCAACTCACCAACTACGACGGCAGACTCATTCAGGGGTTGGCTAGCGGCCCGATCACTGACACATTGAGTGTGTTGGCGGGTGCGTCTTATATCAGCCACGAGGGATTCCAGAAAAACACGTACAACGGCAAGGACTATGAGCAGGACAAAACGCCCTATGCGACGGTGAGTCTGGAGTATCAGCCCAATGATCGCTGGAATACCGTACTCAAGGTCATAGGCGTAGACCGCGATTACCGGCAGGGAAACGGTTACATACTGGAGCCTTTTGCACGTGAGTTAGCGCAACCCGTAGTGGATGCTAGTGGTGCCGGCATTAGCTTGCCGGGTATGCTCCCCGCGCAGAACTTCGTCAATATGCGCCAGGGCCTGGCCATAGAGAATCCCGCGCTGCAAGACGAGAATAAAGTAACACAAGACCGTAATCCAAATCTCAAGAACCGGCGCTGGGCGGTTTTTCTGAATAGCGAATACAGCGCAGACACCTTCACCCTCAAGTATACCGGGGGGTATAACAACTGTCTCTTATACACATCTCCGAGCCCACGAGACAGGCAGAAATCT
>OJFK01000130.1_pt1 | contig 21586 bp, 19 predicted proteins | sample 1594101 | NCBI WGS metagenome assembly OJFK01 (sample SAMN05416723, study PRJEB24817) | seawater metagenome | isolation source: Sea water | place: Canada:Atlantic | collected 2013-07
CCTCAAAAGCATTTGCACAATACATACCTTATTCTAATGTCTTCTTAACTGTAGCAGTAGTCTTATTTGCAGTTTCTACGATGATTTCTTGGTCTTATTATGGACTTCAATCCTGGAAGTTTTTATTTGGTAGAGGTAAAGCGGCAGATATGACATATAAATTATTATTCTTATTATTTGTTGTTATAGGAGCTTCAGCTAGTATGAAGTCTATTTGGGCATTTTCAGACGCAATGATTTTTGCAATGGTATTTCCTAATATGGTAGGTTTATACTTCTTGTTCCCAGTTGTTAAGGAACAATTAAAAAGATATACAGATGCTATTAAGGAGAGCAAGGCTTAATTCTATTTAGAATTCAGCACTATTTATCGGATCGCTAAGAAAAAGTAAAAATGAAAAAACTGAAATCCCATTTCTGGTACACAAAAAGCCAACGAAATGGGATTTTATTTTTACTAGCAAGTATTATAGGGCTTCAATTATTATTTCATTTCATTAATTTTGGAGACAATGGGTTGGTTACTCCTAATCAGGCTAAAATGAGTTTTTATCAGCATCAACTAGACAGCTTAAAAAAAATATCTTTAGAAGATAAGAAGTATACAATTTACCCGTTTAATCCTAATTATATATCAGATCACAAAGGGTATCAATTAGGAATGAAAATAAAAGAAATAGATCGTTTGTTGGCTCACAGAAACAAAAGATTGTTTGTAAACTCAGCAAAGGAATTTCAAGAGGTTACAAAGATTTCAGACAGCCTACTTCAAGCTATATCACCGTATTTTAAATTTCCCGAATGGGTTCAAAAAAAGAATAGAGAAAAGGAAGAACGATTTACCGTTACTACTAAAACAAAAAAATATATTTCAGATATAACTTCTTCAGATATTAATGAAGCAACACCTTATGATTTTACGCTTGTTAAAGGAGTAGATGAGTATCTTTCAGAAAGAATTATTAAGTATCGTTCTAAACTACAAGGATTTTCTTTTCCAGAACAACTTTTTGAGGTTTGGGGCTTAGAGAAAGAAGTAGCTGATAACATACTTCAAGTATTTTCTATTCAAAAAAAACCTAGAATTACAAAGATCAATGTTAATACAGCATCCTTTAAAGAAGTCTTGTCTAATCCATATATAGACTATGAACTATGTGTTCAAATTTTTGGTTATAAAGATGAGGTTGCAGAACTACAATCTATTTCAGAAATCAAAAATATTGAAGGTTTTCCGATAGAAAAATATGATAGAATAGTATTATATTTACAAGCGAAATAGGAAATAAAAAAAATTACTTAATAGTTGCACATGTATTTTACCGAAGAACATGAAGTTTTTAGAGAAAGTTTCAAAGATTTTTTACAAAAAGAAGTAGTCCCCCACATAGAAAAATGGGAAAAAACAGGTAATATAGAACGTTTTATTTGGACAAAGTTTGGAGAGATGGGCTATTTTGGATTAAGCTACCCTGAAGAATACGGAGGCTTGAATCTGGATCTATTTTACATGGTAATCTTTTTAGAAGAATTGCAAAAAATTAATTCAGGAGGTTTTGCTGCTGCTATTTGGGCACATGTTTATTTGGCTATGACGCATCTAAACAAAGAAGGAGACGAAAGAATTAAAAGAAAATACTTAAGTGCAAGTATTTCAGGAGAAAAGATAGGATGCCTTTGTGTAACAGAACCCTTTGGAGGTTCTGACGTGGCTGGAATGAAAACAACAGCTGTTAAAGACGGAGATTTTTATACAATAAATGGTTCAAAAACATTTATTACCAACGGAGTTTATTCAGACTATTTAATTGTTGCAGCAAAAACAGATGCATCATCTAAACACGCTGGTATGTCTATTTTTATAATAGACAGAGAAACCCCAGGAATCTCTGCAACCAAACTAGATAAATTAGGTTGGAAAGCATCAGATACTGGTGAAATTGCTTTTGATAATGTAAAAGTTCCTCTAGAAAATTTAATGGGTGAAGAAGGAAAAGGCTTCCCATATATTATGCAGCATTTTGCTCTAGAAAGATTAATTATGGGTATTAATGCGCATGCAAGAGCAGAATATGCTTTAGATTATGCTATTAAATACACCTCAGAAAGACAAGCCTTTGGAAAAACTTTAGATAGCTTTCAAGCATTACGACATAAAATTGCTGAAATGGCTAGTAGGGTAGAAATGTGCAAAGAGTTTAATTATTCAATAGCCAAGAGGTTAAATGATGGAGGATATGTTGTAAAAGAAGCAAGCATGTCTAAATTACTATCTACCAAAATGGCAGATGAAGTTATTTACGATGCATTACAGTTACTTGGGGGTTATGGTTATATGGAAGAGTATCCAATGGCTAGATTGTTAAGAGACAGTAGACTTGGCCCAATAGGAGGTGGCACCTCTGAAATCTTGAAAGAGATTATCGCAAAAATTGTTATTGATGGAAAAGAGTATAAGCCAGTTACTTAGTTTTTAGAGTATCTTTTTTGCGAAAATTGTTTTTCCAATTCGCAAAAATTGTTATTGATGGAAAAGAGTATAAGCCAGTTACTTAAATTTAAATAGATGATGGCATTCCCTTTCAGGTCACGCTTTCGGTAGTCGCTCTCTTTGAGGAGCTTCAACAAAACCTCAATCGTTAGTGCGCTAAATAAAATAATTTATAATTGCGTATTAATAATTAAAAAATCATACTATCTTTGCAGTCCAATTTTAAAAAGAGAACATTGAAAGGAGGTGCCAACATATGTTAATCATTCCAGTAAAAGAAGGAGAGAATATCGATAGAGCTTTAAAACGTTTCAAAAGAAAATTTGATCGTACAAAGACCATGAGAAACTTGCGCGAAAGAAAGCATTTCACAAAGCCATCTGTAGCAAAAAGAGCTCAAAGAATCAAAGCATCTTATGTACAAGGACTAAGAACAAAAGAAGAAGTTGGTTAAACTTTTTCTAAGAATATTAAAAACCCATATCATTTGATATGGGTTTTTTATTGCTTCCTATTTAGTACATTTGAAAGACCTATTTAAATTAGATGAATTTAATTGATTCCTTTCTAGAATATTTGTTATTAGAAAAAAAATATTCTATTCATACAATTACAGCCTATAGAAATGATTTAGTTTCCTTACAGAGCTTTTGTAAAGAAACCTACCAACAAGAAACCATCTCAGACATTCATTACACTCAAATAAGATCTTGGATTGTAATGCTGGTAGAAGCAAAGGTATCTAACCGAAGTATCAACAGAAAAACAAGTTCCTTAAAATCTTTCTACAAATATTTGCAGAAAATTAAAGTTATTGAGAAAAATCCGCTTTCAAGTCATAGAGCTTTAAAAACGCCTAAAAAAATTCAAGTGCCTTTTTCAATTAAAGAAGTTACTGCTGTATTATTAGACATTAGCACCAATAATTCTTTTGAAGCTATCAGAGATAAATTAATAGTAGAGTTGTTTTATTCAACCGGTATGAGAAGAGCTGAGCTAATTCATCTAAAAATGAGCTCTATTAATTTTTCAGAAAAACAGTTAAAAGTAGTAGGAAAGCGAAATAAAGAACGATTACTTCCCATGCTTCCAAGTATTGTTGAAAGTTTGGCCTCTTATATTAAATTAAGAGAAACAATAAAGAGTACAGAAGACTATTTGTTTCTAACTCAAAAAGGAAACAAAATTTATGAAACACTTGTATATAGAGTTATAAATAATTACTTTAGTAAAGTCTCTTCCAAACTAAAGAAAAGCCCACACATATTAAGGCATTCTTTTGCTACGCACCTATTAAATGAAGGAGCAGATTTAAATTCGGTTAAAGAATTACTAGGACATTCAAGCTTAGCCTCTACCCAAGTCTATACACACAATAGCTTGGAGCAACTAAAAAAAGTATATAAACAAGCTCACCCTAGGAGCAACAAAAAACAAAATTTATGAAAGTAACCACCCAGTCAGTAAATTTTAATGCCTCAGTAGACTTATTAGATTTCATAGAAAAGAAAGTCGCATCGTTGGCAAAGTTTCACGATAAGATTGTGAATGCAGAAGTTTTTCTTAAATTAGAAAACTCAAGCGACAAAGAGAATAAAATTACAGAGATAAAAATAAATATTCCAGGAAATGAATTGGTTGTAAAAAAACAATTCAAAAGCTTTGAAGAAGGCGTAAGCACAGGGGTTGAATCATTAAAGAGAAGGCTAAAGAAATCAAAAGAAAAATTAAGAGATTCAATAGCTATATAAAAAGTATAAAAAAGCATAAAAAAGTTTTAGAAATTAAAAAAACTTATTACATTTGCAGTCCGTTAGAAATAACGGATTGTTTTTGTTTAAAAAACAGCCGATGTAGCTCAGCTGGCTAGAGCAGCTGATTTGTAATCAGCAGGTCGTGGGTTCGAGTCCCTCCATCGGCTCAAAAACAACAGTACGTTCATTTAAATAGTGAAATTTTGGGGAGATACTCAAGCGGCCAACGAGGACGGACTGTAACTCCGTTGACTACGTCTTCGCAGGTTCGAATCCTGCTCTCCCCACAAAAATTTCAATTAAAATGCGAGAGTAGCTCAGTTGGTAGAGCGTCAGCCTTCCAAGCTGAATGTCGCCAGTTCGAACCTGGTCTCTCGCTCAAAAGGATAAAGTATTGTTTTAGAAATAAGACAAGAAGTTTGTCCTGAGTGTTAGTCTGTGAAAAGTTAGTCTCACACTCAAATTTTTCCAAGCCGGTGTAGCTCAGATGGTAGAGCGCATCCTTGGTAGGGATGAGGTCACGGGTTCAACTCCCGTCGCTGGCTCAAAAGAAGAATTTATTAGACACTAAATATATTTAACTTAGAATTAAAAATTAATAATCATGGCAAAAGCAAATTTTGACCGTTCGAAACCACACTTAAACATTGGTACAATCGGACATGTAGATCACGGTAAGACTACACTAACTGCGGCTATTACTAAAGTATTAGCTGATGCAGGATTCTCTTCAGCACTATCTTTCGATCAGATTGATAATGCACCAGAAGAAAAAGAAAGAGGTATTACAATTAATACATCTCACGTTGAGTATCAAACAGCAAATCGTCACTACGCACACGTAGATTGTCCAGGTCACGCGGATTACGTAAAGAACATGGTAACTGGTGCTGCTCAAATGGATGGTGCTATTCTTGTAGTAGCTGCTACAGATGGTCCAATGCCACAAACTCGTGAGCATATCCTTTTAGGACGTCAGGTAGGAATTCCTCGCATGGTTGTATTCATGAATAAAGTGGATATGGTTGATGATGAAGAATTAATCGAATTAGTTGAAATGGAAGTTCGTGAGCTTTTAAGTTTTTACGAATATGACGGTGACAATGGACCTGTTATTGCAGGATCTGCATTGGGTGCTTTAAATGGTGAACAAAAATGGGTTGAAAGTGTATTGGAGCTTATGGAAGCTGTTGATACTTGGATTGAAGAGCCATTACGTGAAGTAGATAAGCCTTTCTTAATGCCAATTGAAGATGTATTTTCAATTACAGGTCGTGGAACAGTAGCAACTGGTCGTATTGAGACTGGTATTGCAAATACTGGAGATTCTGTAGATATTATTGGTATGGGAGCTGAAAAATTAACTTCTACTATTACTGGTATCGAAATGTTCCGTCAAATCTTAGATAGAGGTGAGGCTGGAGATAATGCAGGTATCTTATTAAGAGGTATTGCTAAAGAAGATATTAGAAGAGGGATGGTAATCTGTAAGCAAGGTTCTGTTACTCCTCACGCTAAATTTAAAGCGGAGGTTTATGTCCTTAAAAAAGAAGAAGGTGGACGTCATACTCCATTCCATAATAACTACCGTCCACAGTTTTACGTTCGTACTACTGATGTAACAGGAACAATTATGCTTCCTGATGGAGTTGAAATGGTAATGCCAGGTGATAACTTAACGATACATGTTGAATTGCTTCAAGCAATTGCAATGAATGTTGGTCTTCGTTTTGCAATCCGTGAGGGTGGTAGAACAGTAGGTGCAGGTCAGGTTACTGAAATACTAGACTAAATAATACATTAAAAGTTTTTTAAGGTGTCCTGATTATATCGGGACGCCTTGACTTTTATAACGGGTAGAGTGAAATAGTTGCCCAAATAAACGGGTTTAGCTCAGTTGGTAGAGCACTGGTCTCCAAAACCAGGTGTCGTGAGTTCGAGTCTCTCAACCCGTGCAAAATATGAAATTGTTGAAAAACAATTTTTTATGTAGAATTAATAAAATAAGTTAAAAATGATAAACTACATTAAAGAGTCGTATAACGAACTTAAAAATCATGTAACTTGGACCTCATGGTCTGAAGCGCAACGTTTAACAGTTATTGTTGCAGCATTTTCAGTAGTGTTAGCTTTGCTTGTTTTTGGAATTGATACTGTATTTAGCGGTGTTATTAGTAAATACTTTGAATGGATTAAGTCTTAATATATATAGATGACTGAAGTTAAAAGTGCAAAAAAGTGGTATGTTATCCGTTCTGTAAGTGGAAAGGAAAACAAAATTAAAGATTATATAGAGTCTGAGATTGTTAGATTAAATCTTCAGGATTTTATTGAACAAATTTTGGTTCCTACTGAGAAGGTGGTTCAAATTCGTGATGGAAAAAAAATAACCAAGGAAAAAGTATTTATTCCTGGTTATATAATGGTTCAAGCAGATTTAGTAGGAGAGATACCTCATATCATAAAATCTGTAAACGGAGTAATCGGTTTCTTAGGTGAGGTAAAAGGAGGAGATCCTGTTCCGCTAAGACAAGCAGAAGTGAATAGATTGTTAGGTAAGGTTGATGAGTTATCTGTTAAAGATGAAAATGTAAATATACCTTATAGTATTGAAGAAACTATTAAGGTTATAGACGGTCCTTTTAATGGATTTAATGGAACTGTCGAAAAAATATTTGAAGAAAAACGTAAGCTTGAAGTAATGGTTAAAATATTCGGAAGAAAAACACCATTAGAATTAAGTTTTATGCAAGTTGAAAAAGTTTAATTGTTGCACGCTATAAATAGTTTTTTCTTGGGCTTCCACTGAAGAAAAAATAAAATTAATTAAAATTAAAACATGGCAAAAGAAGTAGATAAAGTAGTAAAGTTACAAGTTCGAGGTGGAGCTGCTAACCCATCACCACCAGTTGGACCCGCTTTAGGTGCTGCCGGTGTGAACATTATGGAGTTCTGTAAGCAATTTAATGCTAGAACTCAAGATAAGCAAGGAAAAGTATTACCAGTTGCGATTACAGTCTTTAAAGACAAATCTTTCGATTTTGTTATTAAAACACCTCCAGCTGCAGTACAAATCCTTGAAGCCGCCAAAGTTAAAAAAGGTTCTGGCGAGCCACACGTAAAGAAAGTAGCAAAAATAACCTGGGATCAAGTAAAAGCAATTGCTGAAGATAAAATGCCAGATTTAAATGCATTTAGCATAGAATCTGCAATGAAGATGGTAGCTGGTACTGCGAGATCAATGGGAGTGAATGTAAAAGGTGGTAAATCCCCTTTTTAATCCAAAAAAAGAATCTATAAAATGGCAAGATTAACAAAAAAGCAAAAGGAAGCTCAAGCAAAAGTTGAACCTGGAAAGGTTTATAACGTTGCGGATGCATCTGCTTTAATAAAAGAAATCACCAGCGTAAATTTTGATGCATCTGTTGATTTAGCAGTGCGTCTAAACGTAGATCCACGAAAAGCTAATCAAATGGTACGTGGCGTTGTTACCTTACCACATGGTACAGGTAAAGACGTTAAAGTATTAGCATTGGTTACTCCAGATAAAGAAGCGGAAGCTAAAGAAGCTGGAGCGGATTATGTTGGTTTAGATGAGTACCTCGAAAAAATAAAAGGAGGATGGACAGATGTCGACGTTATTGTGACTATGCCAAGTGTAATGGGAAAATTAGGCCCTCTAGGACGTGTTTTAGGACCTCGTGGATTAATGCCTAACCCAAAAACTGGTACAGTAACAATGGATGTTGCTAAGGCTGTTTCAGATGTGAAAGCTGGTAAAATCGACTTTAAAGTTGAGAAAACCGGTATCGTTCACGCTGCAATTGGAAAAGCATCTTTCGATGCTGATAAAATTGAAGGAAACGCAAAAGAATTATTAACAACCCTTGTAAAATTGAAACCTCAATCTTCAAAAGGAATTTATATTAAAAGCATTTTTATGTCGAGTACTATGAGTCCAAGTATTGAGATTGATACAAAAAGATTTGTTGAGTAGTAAAATTAGAACTTATGACAAGAGAAGAAAAATCACAAGTAATAGACAATTTAACTGCACAGTTAGCTGATAGTACAACTATTTATTTAGCTGACATATCAGGTCTTAATGCAGGAGATACGAGTAACTTAAGAAGAGCTTGTTACAAAGCTGGAGTTAAGTTAGAAGTAGTTAAAAACACCTTGCTTAAAAAAGCAATGGAAAGTTCGGATAAGGATTTTGGTGAATTGCCAGAAGTACTTAAAGGGAATACCTCTATAATGCTTGCGGAAACTAGTAATGCACCAGCTAAAGTTATTAAGGCGTTCAGAAAAAAATCTGATAAGCCTGTACTTAAAGGAGCATTCATTGAAGAAGCAATATATGTTGGAGATGATCAATTAGATACACTAGTTAATATTAAGTCGAAAGACGAACTTATTGGAGAGATTATTGGATTATTACAGTCTCCTGCTAAGAATGTTATTTCTGCACTTAAATCTAGTGGAGGAACAATTGCAGGTATTGTTAAGACCTTATCTGAAAGAGAAGGATAAAATATTAGCACTCATAAATTAAATTATAAAAATTAAATTACTTAAAACGATAGAAAATGGCAGATTTAAAAGATTTCGCAGAAAAATTAGTTAACTTAACAGTAAAAGAAGTTAACGAGTTAGCAGGAATATTAAAAGAAGAATACGGTATAGAGCCTGCTGCAGCTGCAGTAGCTGTTGCTGCTGGTGGTGGTGCTGCTGGTGGAGAAGCCGTAGAAGAAAAATCAGAATTCGACGTAATTCTTACAGCTCCAGGTGGGTCTAAGTTAGCAGTTGTAAAACTTGTTAAAGAACTTACTGGATTAGGTCTTAAAGACGCTAAGGGATTAGTTGATAATGTTCCATCTCCAATTAAAGAAGGTGTAGCAAAAGATGAAGCTGAAGCTTTAAAAGCACAGTTAGAAGAAGCTGGAGCAGAGGTTGAGCTTAAGTAAGCTCACAACGCGCCAAACCTTAAGGTTTAGGTCTTTCCTATTGAAGGAATAGACCTAAACCATTTTGCGTATATAATGGTTTCACCATTTATTATACGCGTTCACTGTTTTATTATAATTAAAATTCGTCCATAGATGTCAGCAACGCAAACTGAAAGATTGAATTTTTCCACAGTAAAGAATAAGCCTGATTATCCAGATTTTTTGGATATTCAAATTAAATCTTTTCAAGATTTTTTTCAATTGGAAACCAAATCCGATAGAAGAGAAACAGAAGGTCTTTACAAAACCTTTTTGGAAAATTTCCCGATTACCGATACCAGAAATCAATTTGTATTAGAGTTTTTAGATTATTTTGTAGATCCTTCAAGATATTCCATTCAGGAATGTATTGAGCGTGGATTAACTTATAGTGTACCCTTAAAAGCTCGTTTAAAATTATATTGTACTGATCCAGAACATGAAGATTTTGAAACAATCGTTCAAGATGTTTATTTAGGAACAATACCTTACATGACTCCAAACGGAACTTTCGTTATTAATGGAGCAGAGCGTGTCGTTGTTTCTCAACTGCATCGTTCGCCTGGTGTTTTCTTTGGACAATCTTTTCATGCAAATGGAACGAAATTATATTCAGCCAGAGTAATTCCTTTTAAAGGTTCCTGGATTGAATTTGCTACCGATATCAACCAAGTAATGTATGCTTATATCGATAGAAAGAAAAAATTACCAGTTACTACGCTTTTCCGTGCAATCGGTTTTGAAAGAGATAAAGATATTCTTGAAATCTTTGACTTAGCAGAAGAGGTAAAAGCATCAAAAACTGGACTTAAAAAATATTTAGGAAGAAAATTAGCTGCACGTGTTTTAAAAACATGGCATGAGGATTTTGTAGATGAAGATACTGGTGAAGTAGTTTCTATTGAAAGAAATGAAATTATACTTGACCGTGATACTATTCTTGAAAAAGATCATATCGAAGAGATTATTGAATCTGGTTCTAAAACAATTCTTTTACATAAAGAAGACAATTTACAAGCGGATTATGCAATTATTCATAATACGCTTCAAAAAGATCCAACTAATTCTGAAAAAGAAGCGGTGGAACATATTTATAGACAATTACGTAATGCAGAGCCGCCTGATGAAGAGACAGCTCGTGGTATTATTAATAAATTATTTTTTAGTGAGCAACGTTACAATTTAGGAAATGTAGGTCGTTTTAGAATGAATAAAAAATTAGGTCTTGATATTCCAATGGATAAGTTAGTTCTTACCAAAGAAGATATCATCACTATAATTAAATTTTTAATTGAGCTTATTAACTCAAAAGCTGAGATTGATGATATTGATCACTTATCAAACCGTCGTGTACGTACAGTAGGTGAACAACTTTCTTCTCAATTTGGTGTTGGTTTAGCTCGTATGGCTCGTACTATTAGAGAGCGTATGAACGTTCGTGATAACGAGGTTTTTACTCCAATTGATTTAATTAACGCAAAGACATTATCTTCTGTGATTAATTCATTTTTTGGTACCAACCAGTTATCTCAGTTTATGGATCAAACCAATCCAATTGCTGAAATTACTCACAAACGTCGTCTTTCTGCATTAGGACCTGGTGGTCTTTCTAGAGAGAGAGCTGGTTTTGAGGTACGTGATGTTCACTTTACTCACTACGGAAGACTTTGTCCAATAGAAACTCCTGAGGGACCGAATATTGGATTAATATCTTCTCTTTCTGTGTATGCTAAAGTGAACTATTTAGGTTTCTTAGAAACTCCATACCGTAAGGTTGAAAATGGAGTTATCGATTTAAAAAGTGAACCAATTTATCTTTCTGCTGAAGAAGAAGAAGATAAATTAATAGCGCAAGCACATATTGATATTGCTGAGGATGGTACCATCAATACAGAAAAAGTTATTGCTCGTATGGAAGGTGATTTCCCAGTAGTGGGATCTAAAGATATACACTATACGGATGTTGCACCAAATCAAATTTCATCTATATCAGCATCTTTAATTCCTTTCTTAGAACATGATGATGCGAACCGTGCATTGATGGGGTCTAATATGATGCGTCAAGCAGTACCATTAATGAGAGCTGAGTCTCCTATTGTTGGAACAGGTTTGGAACGTCAGGTTGCTTCAGATTCGCGTGTATTAATAAATGCAGAAGGCGCTGGAGTTATTGAATATGTTGATGCTAATGAAATTACTATTAAGTACGATCGTACGGAAGATGAGCAGTTAGTTAGTTTTGATGGAGATTCAAAAACTTACAAATTAATTAAGTTTAGAAAAACAAACCAAAGTACTTCTATTAACTTAAAACCTATTGTTAAAAAAGGAGATAGAGTTGAGAAAGGTCAAGTATTATGTCAAGGATATGCTACTGAAGCTGGTGAATTAGCTTTAGGTAGAAATATGAAAGTAGCCTTTATGCCTTGGAAAGGGTATAACTTTGAGGATGCAATTGTAATTTCTGAAAAAGTAGTTCGGGACGATATATTTACTTCTATTCATATAGATGAATATTCATTACAAGTTAGAGATACTAAATTAGGTAACGAAGAACTTACAAATGACATTCCTAATGTTTCTGAAGAGTCTACTAAAGACCTTGATGAACATGGAATGATTCGCATTGGAGCAGAAGTAAAACCAGGTGATATATTAATTGGAAAAATTACTCCAAAAGGAGAAAGTGATCCAACTCCTGAAGAAAAATTACTTCGTGCAATTTTTGGTGACAAAGCTGGTGATGTAAAAGATGCTTCTTTAAAAGCTTCTCCTTCATTACATGGTGTTGTTATTAATAAAAAATTATTTGCACGTTCAGTTAAGGATAAGCAAATGAGAGCTCAAAATAAAGAAGAAATTGCTTTATTAGAAGACGAGTTTTATAAAAAATTCGATGACCTTAGAGATGTTCTTGTTGAAAAATTATTTACAATTGTTTCAGGCAAAACAGCTCAAGGTGTTGTTAACGACCTTGGAGAAGTTGTTTTTCCAAAAGGTAAAAAGTATACCTTAAAAATGTTAAATGAAATAGATGATTATACACATTTAACAGGTGGGACATGGACAACTAATGCAAAAACAAATATTTTAGTTGAAGATTTAATGCACAACTATAAGATTAAAGAAAATGATTCACAAGGTAATCTTCGTCGTGAGAAATTTGCTATTTCTGTTGGAGATGAATTACCATCTGGTATTTTAAAACTTGCAAAAGTATATGTTGCTAAAAAACGTAAACTTAAAGTAGGGGATAAAATGGCGGGACGTCATGGTAACAAAGGTATTGTAGCGCGTATTGTACGTGAAGAAGATATGCCTTTCTTAGAAGACGGAACACCAGTAGATATCGTTTTAAATCCATTAGGGGTACCTTCTCGTATGAATATTGGTCAAATTTATGAAACAGTTCTTGGATGGGCTGGTCAAAAATTAGGTCAGAAATATGCAACACCAATTTTTGATGGTGCAACCATTGATGAAATTACAGCTTTAACAGAAAAAGCTGGAGTTCCAGAATTTGGGCATACGTATTTATATGATGGTGGAACTGGTCAACGATTTGATCAAAAAGCAACCGTTGGAGTTATTTATATGATTAAGTTAGGTCATATGATTGATGATAAAATGCACGCTCGTTCTATTGGACCTTACTCATTAATTACACAACAACCTCTTGGTGGTAAAGCACAATTTGGTGGTCAACGTTTTGGTGAGATGGAAGTTTGGGCATTAGAAGCTTATGGAGCTTCCAGTACCCTTAGAGAAATATTGACAGTGAAATCTGATGATGTTGTTGGTAGAGCTAAAACTTACGAAGCAATCGTAAAAGGTGAAGCAATGCCAGAACCAGGACTTCCAGAATCTTTTAACGTGTTAATGCACGAATTAAAAGGTCTTGGACTTGACATTAGACTAGAGGAATAAATTAATCCCCGTGAAAGCGGGGATCATAAAGTCATTAAAGACTTGCTGAAGCCTAAAAACTTCAATTTTAACTTTACAAAGCATAGTACATAGCATTATGGCAAGAAATAAAGAAATAGTAGCGAAGAAATTTAACAAAATTTCGATTGGGTTTTCTTCACCAGAAGCGATTTTAGCTGAATCTCGCGGAGAAGTATTAAAACCTGAAACAATTAACTACCGTACTCACAAACCAGAACGTGATGGTTTATTTTGTGAGCGTATATTCGGACCTATCAAAGATTACGAATGTGCCTGTGGAAAATATAAAAGAATACGTTACAAGGGAATCGTTTGTGACCGTTGTGGTGTAGAAGTAACTGAAAAGAAAGTACGTCGTGATAGAGTAGGACACATTAATTTAGTGGTTCCTGTTGCTCACATTTGGTACTTCCGTTCTTTACCTAATAAAATAGGCTACCTTCTTGGATTGCCATCTAAGAAGTTAAATATGATTATTTATTATGAGCGTTATGTGGTTATTCAACCAGGTAATGCCATGAATGAAGAAGGAGAACCAGTTCAAAAAATGGATTTCTTAACAGAAGAAGAATACCTAACTATTTTAGAAGCACTTCCTCAAGAAAACCAATATTTAGATGATGAAGATCCAGAGAAATTCATCGCTAAAATGGGAGCTGAATGTTTGATTGATTTATTAAGAAGAATCAATTTAGATGATTTATCTTTTGAATTGCGTCACAAAGCAAATAATGAAACTTCAAAACAACGTAAAACGGAAGCATTAAAACGTTTGCAAGTTGTTGAAGCGCTTCGTGAATCTAATAAAAACAGAGTGAACAAACCAGAATGGATGATTATGAAGGTGGTGCCAATTATTCCGCCAGAATTACGTCCTTTAGTACCTCTTGATGGAGGTCGTTTTGCAACTTCCGATTTAAATGATCTTTACCGAAGAGTAATTATTAGAAATAACCGTCTTAAGAGATTAATGGAGATTAAAGCTCCTGAAGTAATTTTGCGTAACGAGAAGCGTATGCTTCAAGAGTCAGTAGATTCATTATTTGATAATACACGTAAATCTTCAGCAGTAAAAACGGACTCAAACCGTCCTTTAAAATCTTTATCAGATTCTTTAAAAGGTAAACAAGGTCGTTTCCGTCAAAACTTATTGGGTAAACGTGTGGATTATTCAGCACGTTCGGTAATAGTTGTTGGACCAGAATTAAAATTATCTGAATGTGGTATCCCTAAAGGGATGGCTTCAGAACTTTACAAACCTTTTATTATTAGAAAACTAATTGAAAGAGGAATTGTAAAAACAGTTAAATCTGCAAAGAAAATTATAGATAAAAAGGAACCAGTTGTATGGGATATTTTAGAGAATGTTTTAAAAGGACATCCTGTATTATTAAACCGTGCTCCTACGCTTCACCGCCTAGGTATTCAAGCATTTCAACCAAAATTAATTGAAGGGAAAGCGATCCAATTACACCCATTAGCTTGTACTGCATTTAATGCAGATTTTGATGGTGATCAAATGGCGGTTCACTTGCCACTTGGACCAGAAGCAATTTTAGAAGCACAATTATTAATGCTAGGTTCTCACAATATTTTAAATCCTGCAAATGGTCAACCAGTAGTGGTGCCATCTCAGGATATGGTATTGGGTCTGTATTATATGACCAAGCTTAAAAAATCTACAAAAGATTATAAAGTTATTGGAGAAGGAATCACATTCTATTCTGCTGAAGAAGTAATTATAGCATATAATGAAAAACAAGTAGAATTAAATGCGGAGATTAAAATCAGAACTAAAGATTTTAACGAAGCAGGAGAATTGGTTTACCAAATAATTACAACTACTGTTGGTAGAGTAATTTTTAATGAAAATGTTCCAGAAGCAGCAGGTTATATTAATGAAGTATTAACAAAAAAATCTCTTAGAGATATTATTGGTGATATTCTTAGAGTAACTTCAGTTCCTATAACTGCAGATTTCTTAGATGAAATTAAAACATTAGGATATAAATTTGCTTTTGAAGGTGGATTGTCTTTTAGTTTAGGTGATATTATTATTCCTGAGGAAAAAACTGGAATGATTGAAAAAGCCAATAGTCAAGTAGATGCTATTATAGGAAACTATAATATGGGTCTTATTACTAACAATGAAAGATACAATCAAGTAATTGATATCTGGACAGCAACCAATGCAGAATTAACTGAATTGTCTATGAAGCGAATTCGCGAAGACAAGCAAGGTTTTAATTCTGTATATATGATGCTTGATTCTGGTGCAAGGGGTTCTAAAGAACAAATTCGTCAGTTAACAGGTATGCGTGGATTAATGGCAAAGCCTAAAAAATCTACTGCAGGTGGTGGTGAAATTATTGAAAACCCAATTCTTTCTAACTTTAAGGAAGGATTATCAATTCTTGAATATTTTATCTCTACTCACGGTGCTCGTAAGGGTCTTGCGGATACGGCATTAAAAACAGCCGATGCAGGATACTTAACTCGTAGACTGGTGGATGTATCGCAGGATGTAATTGTTAACATTCATGACTGTGGTACCTTAAGAGGCATTGATGTTTCTCCATTAAAGAAAAATGAAGAAGTAGTAGAGACTTTAGCAGAAAGAATTGTTGGTCGTACTTCTTTACATGATGTGTATGATCCTTTAACAGAGGAATTATTTGTAGCTACTGGAGATCACATTACCAATGAAATAGCTAAAAAAATTGAAGCATCACCTATAGAATCTGTAGAGGTGCGTTCAGCATTAACTTGTGAAGCTAAAAAAGGAATTTGCGCAACTTGTTATGGTAGAAATTTAGCTACTAATAAAATGGTGCAAATGGGTGAAGCTGTTGGTGTAGTAGCCGCGCAATCTATTGGAGAACCTGGTACTCAGTTAACACTTCGTACATTCCACGTTGGTGGTGTTGCAAGTAATATTTCGGCAGAGAATAAGTTAACAGTGAAGTTTGATGGAGTTGCTGAAATAGAAGATCTTAAAACTGTAAAAAGTAAAGATAAAGAAGGTAATGTCGTTGATGTAGTAATTTCTAGAACTTCAGAAGTTAAATTAAAAGATAAGAAAACAGGCATTACACTTAGTACAAATAATATTCCTTACGGTTCACACATTTTTGTTAAAAATGGTTCGAATCTTAAAAATGGAGATATTGTTTGTCAATGGGATCCATTTAACGGTGTAATTATTTCTGAATTCTCTGGTAAAATTCAATACGAAAACTTAGAACAAGGTATTACTTATCAAGTAGAAGTTGATGAGCAAACTGGTTTCCAAGAAAAAGTAATTTCAGAATCCAGGGATAAAAAGAAAATACCAACCTTATTAATAATGGGTAAGAATGATGAAATAATTCGTTCTTATAACCTTCCAGTTGGAGCACACCTTATGGTAGATGATGCTGAAGCTGTGAAAATTGGTAATATCTTAGTTAAGATTCCACGTAAATCATCTAAAGCAGGTGATATTACGGGCGGTCTTCCTCGTGTAACAGAATTATTTGAAGCTCGTAACCCTTCTAACCCTGCTGTAGTAAGTGAGGTAGATGGTGTGGTTTCATTTGGTAAAATTAAGCGTGGTAACCGGGAGATTATAGTGGAAACTAAATTTGGTGATATTAAAAGATATTTAGTGAAATTATCAAATCAGATTTTAGTACAAGAAAATGATTTTGTACGTGCAGGAATGCCATTATCTGACGGATCAATTACACCATTAGATATTCTAAATATTAAAGGACCATCAGCTGTACAGCAATACTTAGTAAACGAAGTGCAAGAAGTATATCGATTACAGGGTGTGAAAATTAACGATAAGCACTTTGAGGTAGTAGTACGTCAAATGATGCGTAAAGTTAGACTTGTTGATCCAGGTGATACTTTATTCCTAGAAAATCAATTAGCTCATAAATTTGATTTTATTGAAGAAAATGATAAAATCTATGGAATGAAAGTAGTTGAAAGTGCAGGAGATTCTGAAACACTAAAAGAAGGACAAATCATTTCGTCTAGAGATTTACGTGACGAGAATTCAATTCTTAAAAGAACTGATAAGCAGCTTGTTGTGACTAGAGATGCAATACCAGCTACGGCAACTCCAATCTTACAGGGTATTACACGTGCTTCATTGCAAACTAAATCTTTTATTTCTGCAGCTTCCTTCCAGGAAACTACTAAAGTATTAAACGAAGCAGCTGTAAATGGTAAAGTGGATACACTTGAAGGATTGAAAGAAAATGTTATTGTAGGTCATAGAATACCAGCAGGAACAGGAATGCGTAAATATGAAACTATTATCGTAGGTTCTAAATCAGAGTTGGAAGAAATGACTCGTGAGAAGAAAGAAATGAATTATAATTAATATAAAAAGCAGCTTTTAAAGCTGAAATAGTATATTTTATTCAAAATCCCGATTTCTATCGGGATTTTGTGTTTAAACTAATAACAGATTTATACCTTTGTATAAACAAAATAATATAAAGATGACAGATTCAATTAAAAATAAGAAAGGTCAAATAAATATTGAATTGGATGAAAAAGTAGCACAGGGTATTTATAGTAACCTAGCTATAATCAATCATTCTCAATCTGAATTTGTAGTAGATTTTATTACCATTATGCCTGGGGTTCCAAAAAGTAAAGTAAAGTCTCGAATTGTATTAACACCACAACATGCGAAACGGTTTTTAAAAGCTTTAAATGATAATGTGAAACGTTTTGAAAACGCTCATGGAAAAATAAAAGATTTTGAGCAAGCACCCATTCCATTAAATTTCGGTCCAACTGGGGAAGCTTAAAATAATCATTTATTGACAATAAGCAATACATACTTATGTTTTAATAAGTGTTTAGCCATTTGTATATTTAAAAAGATTATAAGATGCCTATTGTTAAATAATGAGGATATTATTGTTTAAATTTATTATTTTCAGGTATTTGTGTTGGGAATGTGTTTGCAGCTCTTGATTATTGCGATTAATTTTATTTAATTAAAATTCACTTACAAAATGTAATTTTACTTTTGAATATTTAGATTGTGTCATTTGTAAGGTGAAAGCAGAATCTGCAAAGAAAACCAATTGTCCTTTTTTATCTATTGCCAGAAAGCGTGATTTTACTCTTTTAAATTCTTTTAATTGTTCAGATTCTGAATGTTTAATGTCCACCCAACAAGCTTTAGAAACATTTAAATTTTCGTAAGAACATTTAGCAGAATATTCATGTTCTAATCGATATTGAATTACTTCAAACTGCAGTGCACCCACCGTACCTATTACTTTTCTTCCATTTAATTCTAAAACAAATAACTGTGCAACTCCCTCATCCATTAATTGGTCAATTCCTTTTGCTAATTGTTTACTCTTTAAAGGATCTACATTGTTTATGTATTTAAAGTGTTCTGGCGAAAAACTTGGAATTCCTTTGTATTTCATGAGTTCACCTTGAGTTAAGGTATCGCCAATTTTAAAGTTCCCAGTATCATGCAAGCCTACAATATCACCAGGATATGACACGTCAACAATTTCTTTGCGTTCAGCAAAAAAAGCGTTGGGACTAGAAAATTTCATTTTTTTATTATTTCTTACATGCAAGTAAGGTGTATTTCTAATAAAAGTCCCTGAAACAATTTTTACAAATGCCAAGCGATCTCGATGTTTTGGATCCATATTAGCATGGATCTTAAATACAAATCCACTAAAACCTGTTTCTTCAGGTTTTACTATTCGAGTATCACTTTCTTTAGGTCTTGGTGTAGGAGCAATTTCAACAAAGCAATCTAAAAGTTCTCTAACCCCAAAATTATTTAATGCAGATCCAAAAAATACAGGTTGTAAATCTCCATTTAAATAATCTTCTTGTGAAAAAGGTGGATACACTTCAGTAGCTAATTCAATGTCTTCCCTTAGTGAACCTGAAGTGTCATTACCAATTAATGCATTTAATTGAATGTCATTAATATTATCAATACTGATAGTTTCTTCAATATTTTTTCTACTATCACCACTAAATAAATTAACATTATTTTCCCAAATATTATAAATACCTTTAAAATCGTAACCCATGCCTATTGGAAAACTCATGGGTGTTACTGTTAGATTTAATTTTTGTTCAATTTCATCCAATAATTCAAAAGCATCTTTACCTTCTCTATCTAGTTTATTGATAAAAACGATTATTGGAATATTTCGCATTCTACAAACTTCTACTAGCTTAACAGTTTGTTCCTCAACGCCTTTTGCTACATCTATAACCACAATAACACTATCTACCGCTGTCAATGTTCTAAAAGTGTCTTCAGCAAAGTCTTTGTGACCTGGAGTATCAAGTATATTGATTTTTATTCCTTCATATTCAAAAGCTAAAACAGAAGTTGCAACAGAGATCCCTCTTTGTCGTTCAATTTCCATAAAATCACTAGTTGCTCCTTTCTTAACTTTATTCGATTTTACTGCACCTGCTTCCTGAATAGCACCCCCAAATAATAAAAGTTTTTCAGTTAATGTGGTTTTTCCAGCATCTGGATGTGATATAATCCCAAAGGTTCTTCTTCTTTTTATTTCACTTGGTAGTGACATACTTTTTCAATTTATTTTGCAAATATACGAGTTGTTTTACTGTTTGTAAATAGCAAATTTTTAATATTTCGAATATATTTCACCACTAAATTAAACACAATAACCTGCCCTTAAGTTTAAAAAGCATTTAATATCTTTATTAAACACTTTTTTTTATAGCACTTCGTTTTGTATTTTTGAAGAAAAATGAATGTGTTATGAAACTTGAAGAACAAGTGATACTTGTAAATGAAAAAGACGAACAAATTGGGCTTATGCCAAAACAAGAAGCGCATGAAAAAGCAGTTCTTCACAGGGCATTTTCAGTTTTTGTTTTTAATGATAAAAATGAATTGATGCTTCAACAAAGAGCACTAGAAAAATACCATTCTCCAGGTTTATGGACCAATACTTGTTGTAGCCACCAACGTAATGGAGAAAGTAACATAGGCGCTGGAAGACGTAGGTTGCAAGAAGAAATGGGTTTTATAACAGAACTTTCAGAAGCCACATCATTTATATATAAAGCTCCCTTTGATAATGGTCTTACAGAACATGAATTCGATCATGTATTGGTTGGTAAATACAATGCTGACCCGATTGTAAATATTGAGGAAGTTGCATCTTGGAAATGGATGCTTTTAGATGATGTTAAAAAAGACATAAAAGAAAGACCAAATAGTTATACTGCTTGGTTTAAGATTATTTTTGATAAATTTTATAAATACCTATCCATATGAGTTTAACAGTATATAGAAAATCTCATTTCAACGCAGCACACCGTTTATATAGATCCGATTGGGATGATGAAAAAAATAATGCTGTCTTTGGAAAATGTAATAACCCAAATTTCCATGGCCATAATTATGAGCTAGAAGTTGGTGTGACCGGAGAAATTGATAAAGAGACCGGTTTTTTAATCGACATTGTAGAATTAAAAACAATAATGAAAGAGGAAATAGAAGATTACTTAGACCATAAAAATTTAAATTTAGATGTCCCAGAGTTTAAAAATTTGAATCCTACCATGGAAAATATAGCTGTATTTATATGGGATAAATTAAATGCTAAGCTTTTAGGTAGGTTTAAGCTGTCTGTAACTTTATATGAAACTCCAAGAAACTTTGTGGTATATGACGGTAATTAATTAAATTATTTGAATAAAGATAAGTTAATATATCCAATAAAATTCATTCCCATTTTAAAAGAAAAAATTTGGGGAGGAAATAAATTAAATTCAATATTTAATAAAACCTCAAAAAAAATAGAGAAAGTTGGGAGCTTTCAAAGGTTGATAATACTATTTCTATCGTAAATAATGGTTTTTTAAAAGGAGTCCCGTTATTGCAACTAATCATTAACTTTAAAGGAGATTTTTTAGGCAACCGTGTTTATAAAACATTTGGGAATAATTTTTCCTTTGTTATTTAAATATATTAATGCTAAAGTAGACTTATCTATTCAATTGCATCCTAATGATCAACTAGCAAAAGAACGGCATAACTCCTTTGGCAAAGCAGAAATGTCGTATGTATTAGATGCTGATAGGAATTCAAAATTAATTTTAGGATTCCATAAAAAATCGATCAAGACCTGTATCAAAAACACCTTGCAGAAAATACCCTTTCCGAAATATTGCAGTATAAAAATGTTAAGAAAGGAGATTCGTTTTTTATAGAAACAGGGATGGTTCATGCTATTGGTGCTGGAGTAGAACCATTAAAGTTAATAAGTATTCTGAGAAGTTTAAAGAAGGTGATACGGTCCTTATTCCTGCATTAATTGAAATTATATCAAAATCCTGTCTCTTATACACATCTGACGCTGCCGACGATC
>OJFK01000132.1_pt1 | contig 21424 bp, 33 predicted proteins | sample 1594101 | NCBI WGS metagenome assembly OJFK01 (sample SAMN05416723, study PRJEB24817) | seawater metagenome | isolation source: Sea water | place: Canada:Atlantic | collected 2013-07
TGTCTCGTGGCTCGGAGATGTGTATAAGAGACAGAGATTATGATCCTCTATGAAATTAGTATTATTCCAAGTTTCATAAATTCCAGAATCAGTAATGATATTTCCAGTTGTTCCACCTCTATTTTGTGAATTAACATTGTTCTCAGAATAGGTATCAACACTTCCTTGATACATAAGGTTCAAATTATCATTAAAGTTATAGTCTAAAGCAGCAAATCCGTTTACACGATTAACTTTTTGTGAAAATTTAGCATTTTGAACAGTCCAAAGCGGATGTTGAATAGCATTGTCATCTCTATAGTAGATACTTCCTCCATCAGGTAATTCATATGGTAATTCATAAAAATCAATACTTCTAGGAGTGTAAAATAAATCCCCAAAGATAGAAGATCCACTTCCGCCAGTACTACTACCAAAACTAGCTGCTACTGGAGGGGTTTTGAAATCTGTTTTTGTGTAAGTCATAGAACCTCTAACATTTAATTTGTTAGTAAGTTTCGCTCCACCAGAAACGGTTAAGTTAGTTCTTGAAATTTCATTACCAGGAGTAAAACCTTCGTCACTAACGTGTCCGAAAGACATTCCGTAATTGTATTTATTATCTTCACTTCTTCCTCTAAAGTTTGTTGAAACACTAGCAACACCACCTGTTCTGAAAAATTGTTCCACACTATTTCTAGGTTTCCAATCATAACGATCTGGTCGATTTCCTTCTGGTGTCATCGTATTATATAATTGCTGATAGTCTGGATAGTTAGCAGCTAAAAAAGCTGATGTAGCATACGGGTGAGCTACAGTTCCAGATGTAGCACCAAGTACTCCCCCTTGACCATTTAATGCTTGATCACTACCATATCCACCAAGGCCATCTTCATAAAATCCAGGACCCCAGTTACTATAGAACCAACCAAAAGCTTGATCAAATCCACCACCATATTTATTTTGATAGTCAGGAAGAGAAGCTACTTCGTTAAAGAAATAAGATGTTGAAACTTCAACTTCTTGCTTCGCTTGCATGTTTGAAGTACTTCCAACTTTAGTTGTAATTAATATTACACCATTTCGACCCGCAGTACCATATAATGTGGTTGCGGCTAAACCTTTTAGTATATCAATGTTTTCGATATTATTAGGATCAATATCAAAAGATCTACTTGAACCTGAATTACCATCAATGAAATTACCAGCAGCATTTGCATCACTACTATAAGGAACACCATCAACCACATAAAGTGCATTGTTGTTTCCAGAGAATGAATTCATACCTCTAATAATAACTTTATTGGCAGATCCAGACAAACCGTTTGCAGTTGTTATCTCTATACCAGCAGTTTTTCCTTGAAGAACACGTGTTAAATCCGTTTCAGGACTGTCTTTAATCGCTTCTTCTTTAATGGAAGATACAGCATATCCTAATGCCTTCTTTTCCTTTTTAATACCTAAAGCTGTTACAACCACTTCTTCTAATACAGCAGCATCTTCAGACATCTGAAGGTTTATGTTACTAGTTGCGGCAGTTACAGCTCTTTCATCTGTATAAAAGCCAACATAGCTAAAGACAATTGTCTGTCCCACATCCGCATTAACAGTATAATTACCGTCAAAATCAGATTGTGTTCCATTATTTGTGCCTTTTACAATAATGTTTACTCCTGGCAACGGCAATCCGCTATTATCGGATACTGTACCGGAGATTGTTTTTTCTTGTGCGAACGTAAGTTGCACTACAAACGCTAATAATAGCGTCAAAATTCCACTAAACTTTGTTCTCATTTTTATGATTTATTTGAATTAACCAATCGCAAAAATCATAATAAAAAGTTAAATACGCAACTATTTAAACTTAAATTTTGGTTTTTTTTAACTGTAATACTTTGTTTCTCTTGAATATTTGTTAAAATTTAGATGAAATACTAATGTGAATTTTTGTATTAGAAAAATTAAAATCCTGATTTTCAGCATTTCCATTGGCAATGCTAAATTTGATAATACCAGCTGAAGTTTGTAGGCCAATACCAATACCAAAGCTATATAATTTTTGTTTTAATGCTGTTATTTGATTTTCAAAATATGCAAAATCAATAATACTATGAATGTATATATCTTGATTAAATTGGTAGCGGTATTCTGAATTTAGAACCGAATAAAATGACGCATCAATACTGTTTTCATTAAATCCTCTTATGCTATTTATACCTCCAAACCTAAAAAGTTCATTTATCAAATAACTATCACTGTTTACTGCTTTGGTGTTATTTTTTAAATATATAGAGTTTTTGTAATTTAAATTAAAAATATAATAAAACAATAAACTTGCTCTTAGTTGAGATTCGGTAGTGATTTTAGTTTCTTTTGAGCCAATTTCAGTATCCAGATGAAACTTCGATTTAATTGGGAAAAGTATATTGTTCTGTGTTTTTGTGTAGGATAAGCCAGCTAATAAAAATTTTGAGGTATAATCTTCAACATCAATATTGATAGAATTATCTTTTCGTAAATTACTGGACTCGTAAGCTTTGTACCCTAAATATGTTTTTGAGGTGGGATTAATTTGATATCTTACTTTTATTAATTGATCTGAAGTAGAAAATGTGCTATCGCGTTTAAATATTTTTAGCTCCGTTATAAGTCCAAAAGGGGTGTTAAATAAATAAGGTAAAGTTAGTCTTGCTCTAAAGTTTTGTTGATCCTTACCATCTGCTTTGTAATTTAATAAAAATTGCTCGCCAAAATTTAAGTTATTATTGAGTTCTAGGTTTAAATAGCCGTTAAATATTAACTTTTGAGAGTCTTCATCAGTAGCGAATCCTAAGATTCCGTCAAAGAGGTTGTTTTTTTCTTTTTTTAAATATAAATATACTATTGTAGAGTCCTTTTTAAAAAGTATTTCTGGAGGTTTTGTGACGGATACAAACCCTAAAGAGTTTAAAATGTTGCTTTTTTCAATTAAGTTAGATTTATTGAATTTCTTTCCTTTTTTTATTCCAGCATAATACTTAATGTGTGATTTTGAAATTTTCTCATAACCCTTTACTATAATACTGTCAATGGTCCTAGCATCTCCATTTACTACAACAATGTTTGCGGATAAAGATCCTTTCTTCCTTTTTGTTATGTTTTCTAATTTGATTCTCGCAAAAGCATTGCCGTTTTCTGTTTTTAAGTAATTTAATTTAGTGATGGAAGATTCTATAGTGTTGAAGGGAAGTATAAAATAAGAATCAGTAATTTTTTTTGATACTTGTAAAAGTTCCTTCTTGCTGAAATCTTTTTTTGAATAAAATAGTTGAATCGATTTGTATTTGGGACCTAGGTGATAAAGTGCGATATAGGTACTGTCATTCTTTTTTTGAAGTGAACGCAATTCGTTTTCAATAAAACCAATGGTCTCTAAAGAGTAGTGTAGTGCATCTGCTCCTTTTTTTAAATTTAAATAATTAATAAATGTAGCGTTTAAATCTAAAGAGTCTATAGTTGATTGTGAAATTGAGTCTTGGGCTTTAAAATTAAGGTACAAATTTTGAGCATTTATATTAAAAAAAAATGCAGTATATATATTAAGGTATATTAAAATGTAAAATAATGACTTCAAAAACAAACAAAATTAGACATGTAAAGCTAACGTACCTTTATGTTAATTCATATATATTATTCGTTAATTTTTAAATTACAGTTTAATTAGTTGATTTATGGAAATATACCAAGATCTATATAGCTATTTAAATTTAAAGCATTTTTATATTTTCAAGCCGTTTTTAAATACTTGAAAAAATTAATTTATTAGGGTTGTTTTTACATAAAATTATTTCTACATTTGCAAACCCTTAAAAAAGGGTATTTTATTATATAAAAAGTTTATATGCCAACAATTTCACAATTAGTACGAAAAGGAAGAGCCAAAATAACCAAGAAGAGTAAATCGGCTGCTTTGGATTCGTGTCCTCAAAGAAGAGGGGTGTGTACACGTGTGTATACTACTACGCCAAAAAAACCAAACTCTGCAATGCGTAAAGTTGCAAGGGTAAGGTTGACAAACGGTAAGGAAGTAAATGCGTACATCCCAGGTGAGGGTCACAATCTACAAGAGCACTCGATAGTATTGGTTAGAGGTGGAAGGGTAAAAGATTTGCCAGGAGTTAGATATCATATCGTTCGTGGAGCTTTAGACACCGCTGGTGTTGAAGGTAGAACACAACGTAGATCTAAATACGGTGCAAAACGCCCTAAAAAGTAAAATTTAAAAGTTTTAAAGAGAAGACATGAGAAAAAGAGCAGCCAAAAAAAGACCGCTTTTACCGGATCCAAAGTTTAACGACCAGTTAGTAACACGTTTCGTTAACAACTTAATGTGGGATGGGAAAAAATCGGTGGCTTTCAAAGTATTTTATGATGCGATTGCAATTGTAGAAGAAAAAAACCAAGACGAAGAAAAAACTGCACTTGAGTTGTGGAAAGACGCTTTGTCTAATGTAATGCCTCACGTAGAGGTACGTAGTCGTAGAATTGGAGGGGCAACTTTCCAAATTCCAAGACAAATACGTCCAGACAGAAAAGTTTCAACAGCTATGAAATGGTTAATTCTATTTGCTAGAAAAAGAAACGAAAAGTCTATGGCGCAAAAATTAGCTGCAGAAGTCTTAGCTGCTGCTAAAGAAGAAGGTGCAGCTGTTAAAAAACGTGTGGATACACACAAAATGGCAGACGCTAATAAAGCATTTTCACATTTCAGATTCTAGAAAATGGCACAAAGAGATTTAAAATACACAAGAAATATAGGGATTGCTGCGCATATTGATGCTGGTAAAACCACTACTACAGAACGTGTGTTGTATTACACGGGTGTAAGTCATAAAATTGGAGAAGTGCATGATGGTGCTGCTACCATGGACTGGATGGAACAAGAGCAGGAAAGAGGTATTACAATTACATCTGCTGCAACTACTTGTACTTGGCAGTTTCCAATGGAAAATGCGGAGGTTCTTCCAGATACTAAGGATTACCACTTTAATATTATAGATACTCCTGGTCACGTTGATTTTACGGTTGAAGTTAATCGTTCACTTCGTGTGCTTGATGGATTGGTATTTTTGTTTAGTGCTGTTGATGGTGTAGAGCCTCAATCAGAAACAAACTGGAGACTTGCTGATAATTACAATGTGCCAAGAATTGGTTTTGTCAATAAAATGGACCGTCAAGGATCTGATTTTATGATGGTTTGTAAGCAAGTAAAAGAAATGTTAGGTTCTAATGCAGTCCCAATTGTTTTAAACATTGGTGATGAAGAGGACTTTAAAGGTATTGTAGATCTTGTTAAGAATAGAGCTATTATATGGCATGATGAAGGAATGGGGGCGAAGTTTGACGTTGTTGAAATTCCTGAAGATTTGAAAGAAGAAGCGAAAATTCTCCGTGGTAAACTTATTGAAGAAGTTGCTGCTTATGATGAGGATTTGCTAGAAAAATATATGGAAGATGAAGAGTCAATTACTGAAGAAGAAGTGCATGCTGCGCTTCGTGCTGCAGTAATGGATATGTCTATTATTCCAATGATTTGTGGTTCAGCTTTTAAAAATAAAGGGGTGCAATTTTTATTAGATGCAGTATGCCGATACTTACCTTCACCGGTAGATAAAGAGGCGATTGTAGGAAAAAATCCCGATACTGATGAAGAAGAATTAAGAAAACCAGACGTAAATGAACCATTTGCTGCTTTAGCATTTAAAATTGCAACAGATCCTTTTGTAGGAAGACTTGCTTTTTTCCGTGCTTATTCTGGTAGATTAGATGCTGGATCTTATGTATTGAATAATCGTTCTGGTAAAAAAGAACGTATTTCACGTATTTATCAAATGCATGCTAATAAGCAAAATGCTATTGATTTTATTGAAGCAGGAGATATTGGTGCGGCAGTAGGATTTAAAAGTATTAAAACAGGAGATACCTTATCTGATGAAAAGCATCCAATTGTTTTAGAAAGTATGGATTTCCCAGACCCAGTAATTGGTATTGCTGTGGAGCCTAAAACTAAAGCGGATGTTGATAAATTAGGAATGGCTTTAGCAAAACTTGCTGAAGAAGATCCAACGTTTACGGTTAGAACTGATGAAGCTTCAGGACAGACTATTATTTCTGGAATGGGTGAACTTCACTTAGATATTATTGTAGATCGTTTAAGGCGTGAGTTTAAAGTAGAAGTTAATCAAGGGAAACCTCAGGTTGAATATAAAGAAACTATTACACGTGAAGCCAATCATAGAGAGACTTACAAGAAACAATCTGGTGGTCGTGGAAAGTTTGGTGATATTGTATTTATATTAGAACCTGCTGAAGAAGGAAAGCCAGGATTAGAATTTATAAATAAAATAAAAGGAGGTAACGTTCCTAAAGAATTTATACCTTCTGTAGAAAAAGGTTTCAAAATGGCCATGGTAAATGGCCCTTTGGCTGGATTCGAGGTAGATAGTATGAAGGTAACTTTAACAGATGGATCTTACCATGATGTGGATTCAGATCAATTATCGTTTGAGTTAGCTGCAAAACTTGGTTTTAAAGCAGCTGCTAAAAAAGCAGGAGCTGTAATTTTAGAGCCAATAATGAAATTAGAGGTTCTTACTCCTGAAGAAAACATGGGAGATATCGTTGGAGATCTTAACCGTCGTCGTGGTCAATTAAGTGACATGGGTGATCGTTCAGGTTCTAAAGTAATTAAAGCTACAGTTCCATTATCTGAAATGTTCGGATATGTAACTACTTTAAGAACTTTATCATCTGGTAGAGCAACTTCAACTATGGAATTTTCACATTATGCAGAAACTCCTTCTAATATTTCAGAAGAAGTAATTGCAGCAGCAAGAGGAACAGTTAACGCTTAATATTAAGGCAATGAGTCAAAAAATTAGAATAAAGCTAAAATCTTACGATCACAACTTAGTGGACAAATCTGCTGAAAAAATCGTTAAGACTGTAAAAAGTACAGGAGCAGTTGTAACGGGGCCAATCCCATTACCAACTCATAAAAAAATATTTACTGTATTGCGTTCACCGCACGTAAATAAAAAGAGTAGAGAACAATTTCAATTAAGTTCTTATAAAAGACTTTTAGATATCTATAGTTCTTCATCAAAAACAATTGATGCTTTAATGAAGCTAGAATTGCCAAGTGGTGTAGAGGTAGAGATTAAAGTTTAAGTTTATCAAGTGAGTATTTATAGTTATAAAATGAATCTCACAAAATAAACAATTGCTTAAAACATGTCTGGAGCTTGAATGCAAAGGAAAAACGGAAACAAAATAATATTCAGGATTGAATTTATTTTCATCCTGTTTTTTTTAACTAAGGTTTCAAAATAAAAGAGTAAATAATTAATAATTAATAAATAATAAATATGTCTGGGTTAATTGGAAGAAAGATAGGTATGACTAGCATCTTTGACGCAAACGGTAAGAATATGCCGTGTACCGTTATTGAAGCAGGTCCCTGTGTTGTCACCCAAGTCAGAACTAAAGAAGCTGACGGGTATGAAGCTCTTCAACTTGGTTTCGATGACAAAAAGACTGCTACAAAAGCTGCTCAAGGGCATGCTAAAAAAGCAGGAAGCGCTGTAAAGCGTAAAGTTGTTGAATTCCAAAGATTTGAAGAGGATTATAAATTAGGCGACACTATAACAGTGGAGCATTTTAAAGAAGGGGAGTTTGTGGATGTTTCAGGAACTTCAAAAGGAAAAGGATTTCAAGGTGTTGTAAAACGTCATGGTTTTGCCGGTGTAGGTCAAGCGACTCACGGTCAGCATAACCGATTAAGAGCTCCTGGATCTATTGGTGCAGCTTCATATCCTGCAAGAGTATTTAAGGGTATGCGTATGGCTGGACAAATGGGTAATGAAAAAGTAAAAGTACAAAACCTAAGAGTGTTGAAAGTAGTTGCTGAAAAGAACTTACTTGTTGTTAAAGGATGTATTCCTGGAGCTAAAAATGCTTATGTAACTATTCAGAAATAATGAAGGTAGCAGTATTAGATAAAAACGGAAAAGACACAGGTAGAAAGGTAGACCTTTCTAAAGATGTGTTTGGAATTGAGCCTAATAATCACGCGCTTTATCTTGATGTAAAGCAATATCTTGCAAATCAAAGACAAGGTACGCATAAATCAAAAGAACGTGCGGAGATTACTGGTAGTACCAGAAAAATAAAGAAGCAAAAGGGAACTGGTACAGCCCGTGCGGGTAGTATCAAGTCTGGTGTTTTTAGAGGTGGTGGTAGAATGTTTGGTCCAAGACCAAGAAATTACTCTTTTAAATTAAATAAGAACTTAAAAAGATTAGCGCGTCGTTCTGCATTGAGTATCAAGGCAAATGAAAAAGCAATAGTTGTATTAGAAGATCTTAATTTTGATTCGCCAAAAACTAAAGAATTTACAGCAGTATTAAAGTCTTTAGGCTTGGATGCTAAAAAATCTTTATTTGTGATGGGAGAGTCAAATAATAATCTATATTTGTCGTCTCGTAATTTGAAAAGCACTGAAGTGTTAACTAACTCTCACTTAAGTACATACAAAATAATGAATGCAAATAGCCTTGTGTTATTTGAAAGTTCATTGGAAGGAATTGAGTCAAACTTAAGTAATTAGAAATAATGAATATCTTAATTAAACCTATTATAACAGAAAAAGCTACGGCTGATGTTGAAAATTTCAACAGATATACTTTTGTAGTAAATCCAAAGGCGAATAAGGTAGAAATTAAAAAAGCGGTGGAAGCTGCTTATGAAGTTTCGGTTACTAAAGTTCGTACTATAAATGTCCGCCCAGATAGAAAAACACGTAATACAAAAACGGGTATTCAAATTGGTAAAACTAATGCAGTTAAAAAAGCAATAGTACAATTGGCGGAAGGTGATGCAATAGATTTTTACAGTAACATCTAAGTTTAGCTTAGATTAATTAGACAAAAAATGTCAGTAAGAAAATTAAAACCAATCACCCCAGGACAGCGATTTAGAGTTGTAAATGGATTTGACGCCATTACAACTGATAAGCCGGAGAAAAGTTTATTATCTCCGATTAAAAGAACTGGGGGAAGAAACAGTCAAGGAAAAATGACTATGCGCTACAAAGGTGGTGGTCATAAAAGACGTTATCGAATTATCGATTTTAAACGTACCAAAGCAGGAGTTCCTGCAACAGTTGCGTCTATAGAGTATGATCCAAATCGTACTGCATTTATCGCTTTATTAAACTATCAAGATGGTGAAAAGCGTTATGTGGTTGCTCAAAGTGGATTAAAAGTAGGACAGAACATAGTTTCAGGAGATAAAGTTGCTCCAGAAATTGGAAACTGTATGCTACTAGAAAATATTCCATTAGGAACTATTATGTCTTGTATTGAATTACATCCTGGTCAAGGAGCTGTTTTAGCACGTAGTGCTGGAGCATTTGCTCAACTAATGGCACGTGATGGTAAGTTCGCTACTGTTAAATTACCTTCTGGTGAAACTCGTTTAATATTAATTACTTGTGCTGCAACTATTGGTGCTGTTTCTAACAGTGATCATCAGTTATTAGTATCAGGTAAAGCGGGTAGATCAAGATGGTTAGGTAGAAGACCTCGTACAAGACCAGTAGTGATGAATCCTGTAGATCATCCAATGGGTGGTGGTGAAGGTAAATCTTCTGGTGGACATCCACGTTCTAGAAACGGTATTCCTGCAAAAGGATTTAGAACCCGTTCTAAAACAAAAGCAAGTAATAAATATATAATCGAACGTAGAAAGAAATAAGATATGGCACGATCATTAAAAAAGGGACCTTACGTTCATTACAAATTAGATAAGAAAGTTCAACTAAATGTTGATTCGAGTAAAAAGACGGTGATCAAAACTTGGTCAAGAGCGTCTATGATTACTCCGGATTTTGTTGGACAAACCATTGCAGTACATAATGGGAAACAATTTATTCCTGTATATGTTACTGAGAATATGGTAGGACATAAATTAGGAGAATTTTCACCGACACGATCATTCCGTGGTCATCAAGGTGCAAAAAACAAAGGTAAAAAATAAGCCATGGGAGTTCGTAAAAGAGAAAGAGCGGAGCAAATCAAGGAAGCAAAGAAAACAATGTACTTTGCTAAATTGAATAATTGCCCAACGTCACCTAGAAAAATGCGATTAGTTGCAGATTTAGTTCGTGGTGAAAAAATAAATAAAGCGCTTAATATTTTAAAGTTTAGCCCTAAAGAAGCTTCACGTCGTTTAGAGACGTTATTATTGTCTGCTATTGCAAATTGGCAAGCAAAAAATGAAGAAGCTTCCATAGAAGATGCAGATCTTTTTGTTAAAGAAATCCGTGTGGATGGTGGAGCTATGCTAAAAAGACTTAGACCTGCGCCACAAGGACGTGCACACAGAATTAGAAAACGCTCCAATCACGTAACACTCGTGCTTGCAGCTAACGATAACACACAAAGCAATTAATAAATGGGACAAAAAACAAATCCAATCGGAAATCGCTTAGGTATCATTAGAGGATGGGAATCCAACTGGTATGGAGGCAACGACTACGGCGATAGATTAGCTGAGGACGACAAGATTAGAAAGTATGTTCATGCTCGTTTACAAAAAGCTAGTGTGTCTAGGGTAATTATTGAGCGTACACTTAAGCTTGTAACCGTTACTATCACTACTGCTAGACCTGGTATCATTATCGGGAAAGGTGGACAAGAGGTAGACAAGCTAAAAGAAGAACTTAAGAAAATTACTGGTAAAGATGTACAAATAAACATCCACGAAATTAAGAGACCAGAAATGGACGCGTATTTAGTAGGAGCTAGTATTGCAAGACAAATTGAAAACAGAATTTCATACCGTCGTGCAATTAAAATGGCTATAACTGCTGCAATGCGTATGAATGCAGAAGGTATAAAAGTGCAAATTTCAGGTCGTTTGAACGGTGCTGAAATGGCACGTTCTGAATCTTATAAGGATGGACGTATTCCTTTATCAACATTTAGAGCCGATATTGACTATGCTTTAGTTGAGGCGCACACTACTTATGGTAGGTTGGGTATTAAAGTATGGATTATGAAAGGTGAAGTGTACGGAAAAAGAGAGCTTTCTCCACTAGTTGGCTTAGCCAAAAAAGGTGGAAAAAGCGGTAACAACAAACGAGGTGGTGCTAATAAACCCCGTCGTAGACAGTAATTATTAAATAGAATAAAATGTTACAACCAAAAAGAACAAAGTTTCGTAAACAGCAAAAAGGTAGAATGAAAGGTAATGCCGGACGTGGAAACCAACTTGCGTTTGGAACTTTTGGTATAAAATCTTTAGATTCAAATTTCTTGACATCACGTCAAATAGAAGCTGCACGTATTGCTGCTACTCGTTTTATGAAGAGAGAAGGTTCTATCTGGATAATGATATTTCCAGATAAACCAATAACTAAAAAACCTCTTGAAGTACGTATGGGTAAAGGTAAAGGTGCTGTAGAATATTGGGCAGCTGTTGTTAAACCAGGAAGAATGTTGTTTGAAGTATCTGGAGTTCCTATTGAAACTGCAAAAGAGGCATTACGTCTTGCGGCTCAAAAGTTACCAGTAAAAACAAAATTCATTGTATCTAGAACATTTCAAGCTTAATTTATTATGAAACAACCTGAAATAAAAGAAGCATCAACAGCGGAATTACAAGAAAAGCTATCTGATTCGAGAAAAGCATTTTCTGATCTTAAAATGGCACATGCCATTACACCGTTGGAAAATCCAATTCAACTAAGAGATCAAAGAAGATCTATAGCGAGAATTGCGACAGAACTAACTAAAAGAGAAGTACAATAGTACCAAGCTGAAAGATGGAAAAAAGAAATTTAAGAAAAGAACGTATTGGTGTAGTTACAAGCAGTAAAATGGATAAGTCTATTGTAGTTGCTGAAGTAAAAAAAATAAAGCACCCAATGTATGGAAAGTTCGTGTTAAAAACTAAGAAATATGTTGCGCACGACGAGACCAATGACTGCAATGAAGGTGATAAAGTAAGGATCATGGAAACACGACCTTTAAGTAAAACCAAATGTTGGAGACTAGTAGAAATAATTGATAGAGCTAAGTAGGTATGTTACAACAAGAGTCAAGACTAAAAGTTGCAGATAATACTGGAGCTAAAGAAGTACTAACAATTCGTGTGTTAGGCGGAACCAAAAAAAGATATGCTTCCATAGGGGATAAAATTGTAGTTGCTGTAAAAGATGCTACACCTAATGGAACTATTAAAAAAGGAGATGTTGCTACTGCGGTAGTTATACGTACTAAGAAAGAAGTGAGAAGACCAGACGGATCATATATTCGTTTCGATGATAATGCTTGTGTGCTTTTAAACCCACAGGGAGAAATGATTGGAACACGTGTATTTGGACCGGTTGCAAGAGAGCTTCGTGACAAGCAATTTATGAAAATTGTATCATTGGCGCCTGAGGTGCTTTAAATTGAAAACAAAGATGGCAAAGCTTAAAATAAAATCAGGAGATACAGTAATTATTACTGCCGGAGATCATAAAGGATCTGAAGGTAAGGTGATGAAAGTAATTTTTGAAAAGAACAAAGCAATAGTAGAGGGAGTAAATATGGTGTCTAAGCATGAGAAACCAAGTGCAAATAATCCTCAAGGTGGAATTGTAAAAAAGGAAGCTGCTCTGCATATCTCAAATCTTTCTTTAGTGGATCCTAAAACAGGAACTGCAACAAGAGTAGGTTATAGAATGGAAGATGGAAAAAAAGTACGTTTTACTAAAAAATCGAATCAAGTATTATAGTTATGGGATATTTACCAAGACTTAAAGAGGAATATAAGAGCAGAGTAATTGAAGCTCTTAAAGAAGAATTTGGTTACTCGAATGTAATGCAGGTTCCAAAATTAGAGCGCATTGTTGTGTCTCGTGGTGTTGGAGCAGCAGTAGCAGACAAGAAACTATTAGAGTATGCTGTTGATGAGCTTACAAATATAACAGGGCAAAAAGCTGTTGCAACTATTTCTAAAAAGGATGTTGCAAACTTTAAATTGCGTAAAGGAGTACCAATTGGTGCTAAAGTTACTTTGCGTGGTGAGCGTATGTATGAGTTTTTAGATAGACTTGTTACTAGTGCATTGCCTCGAGTAAGAGATTTTAATGGTATAAAAGCAACAGGATTTGATGGAAGAGGTAATTACTCATTAGGAGTTACCGAACAAATTATTTTTCCTGAAATCAATATCGATAAGATTAAGAAAATTGATGGTATGAACATCACTTTTGTTACTTCAGCTGGTACTGATAAAGAAGCAAAATCATTACTAACTGAATTAGGTTTACCTTTTAAAAAGAACTAAGATGGCTAAAGAATCAATGAAAGCCCGTGAGGTTAAGAGACGAAAAATGGTAGCAAAGTATGCAACTAAACGTAAAGCTTTAAAAGAAGCTGGAGATTACCAAGCATTACAGAAATTACCAAAAGACGCTTCGCCTGTTCGTTTGCACAATCGTTGCAAACTTACCGGTAGACCAAAAGGGTATATGAGAACGTTTGGACTTTCACGTGTAACATTTCGTGAGATGGCTAATCAAGGTTTAATCCCAGGTGTTAGAAAAGCATCTTGGTAATATACTATTAATTGGTTGCAGGTTTACTTCGGAAACGCTAAGTGAAAACCACATCCGCAAAATTAAAATATGAATATAGATCCAATAGCAGATTATCTAACAAGAGTTAGAAATGCAGTAAACGCAGCACACAGAGTGGTAGAAATTCCTGCATCAAATGTTAAGAAAGAAATTACAAAGATCTTATTTGATCAAGGATTTGTTTTAAGTTATAAATTTGAAGACGATAAAGGACCTCAGGGAACTATCAAAATCGCTTTAAAATATGATAAACTTACTAAAGATCCTGTAATTAAGAAAATACAACGAATTAGTAAACCAGGTTTACGTAAGTATTCTAGTTCTTCAGAACTACCAAGAATTCTAAACGGATTGGGAATTGCAATAGTTTCTACTTCTCACGGAGTAATGACAGGAAGGCAAGCTCAAGCTCAGAATGTAGGTGGTGAAGTATTATGTTACGTATACTAAAATAAAGACAAAAAGAAATGTCAAGAATAGGTAAAAGCCCGGTAGCAATCCCAGATGGAATTACAGTCGATATTAGCGATAATGTAGTTACGGTAAAAGGAAAATTAGGTGAATTAACACAAGAATTTTCGGGAGTTACAGTAAAAGTTGATGAAGGAAACGTTATTGTAGAACGTACATCAGATTCAAAAGAAGATAGGTCTAAACATGGTTTATACAGATCTTTAATCCATAATATGATTGAAGGTGTAAGCAAAGGATGGACAAAAGAACTAGAATTAGTTGGTGTGGGTTACCGTGCTTCTAATCAAGGTCAGAAATTAGATTTAGCACTTGGGTTTTCTCACAATATTGTGATTAGTATAGCTCCAGAAGTTAAAATAGAAACAGTTTCTGATAAAGGAAAAAATCCAATCATAAAATTAACTTCTCACGACAAACAATTGGTTGGTCAAGTTGCTGCAAAGATTCGTTCTATGCGTAAACCAGAACCATACAAAGGAAAAGGAATTAGGTTTGTAGGAGAAATAATAAGAAGAAAAGCAGGTAAATCTGCATAACAAAGAAAGTTATGGCATTATCAAAAACAGATAGAAGAGAACGATTACGTTTTAGAATCAGAAAAACTGTTTCTGGAACAACACAACGTCCTCGTTTGGCAGTTTTCAGAAGTAATAAAGAAATATATGCTCAACTTATTGACGATGTAAATGGAGTAACTATTACTGCTGCATCTTCAAGAGATAAAGATATAGACGCATCTAAAGCAAATAAAGTAGATGCTGCTAAATTAGTAGGTAAAACAATTGCTGATAGAGCAATTAAAGCTGGATTTGAAAGTATTACTTTCGATAGAGGCGGTTATCTTTACCATGGAAGAGTTAAATCATTAGCTGAAGGAGCTCGCGAAGGCGGACTAAAATTCTAAGAAATATGTATCAAGATTATAAAAACGTAGAGTTAGTTAAACCAGGAGGTCTAGATTTAAAAGATCGTTTAGTAGGGGTTCAACGTGTAACTAAAGTAACAAAAGGGGGTAGAACCTTTGGATTTTCAGCTATTGTAGTAGTAGGTGATGAAAACGGAGTAGTAGGTCAAGGACTTGGAAAATCGAAAGATGTTGCAAGTGCAATTGCTAAAGCAATTGAAGACGCTAAGAAAAACTTAGTTCGCATACCTTTAAATAAGGCTACATTACCTCATGAACAAAAAGGTAAATACGGTGGAGCTAGAGTTAACTTATTACCAGCTTCTGCCGGTACAGGAGTTATTGCTGGTGGAGCTGTGCGTGCTGTATTAGAGGCAGTTGGTGTACATGATGTATTATCAAAATCTCAAGGATCTTCGAATCCACATAATGTAGTAAAAGCAACTTTTGACGCTTTATTACAAATGAGAAGCGCTCAAACTATTGCAAAACAAAGAGGAATTTCTTTAGAGAAATTATTTAAAGGATAAACATTAAGCAAGATGGCAAAAATCAAAGTAACCAAGGTTCGTAGTGCGATTAATCGTACTCAAAACCAAAAAAGAGTACTTGAATCTTTAGGTCTTCATAAAATGGGTCAGACTGTTGAACATGAAGATACCTTAAGTATTTTAGGTATGATAAGAAAAGTTAATCACTTAGTTTCAGTAGAAGCTAACTAAGAAATTAAAAATTATGAATTTAAGTAACTTACAACCGGCAGCAGGTTCGGTAAAAAATCAAGGCAAGCGAGTAGGTCGCGGACAAGGTTCAGGAAAAGGGGGAACTGCAACACGTGGACATAATGGTGCAAAGTCTCGTTCTGGATATGCTAAGAAATTAGGATTTGAAGGTGGGCAAATGCCATTACAACGTCGTGTTCCTAAATTTGGTTTTACGAATATAAACCGAAAAGAATACCAAGCAGTAAATCTTGATAAACTTCAAGAACTAGTTGATGATAAAAAAATAAAAGATGCTATTGATTTTGACACTTTTGTAGATTTAGGCTTGGTTGGAAAAAGCGAATTACTTAAAATATTAGGAAGAGGAGAGTTAACATCAAAATTAACAGTTACAGCAAATAAATTTTCAGCTTCTGCTAAAGCAGCAATTGAAAAAGCTGGAGGTGAAGTAATAACATTATAATTTATTATAAGGATGAAATTTATTGAAACCTTAAAAAATGTTTGGAAAATTGAAGAGCTACGTAACCGTATTCTTCTCACACTAGGACTTTTGTTAGTGTATCGTTTTGGAGCACAAGTTGTGTTGCCAGGAATTGATGCTTCTAAACTAACAGCAGTTGTTGGTGGAGATGGTCAAGGTATTTTCGGGCTTTTAAATGCTTTTACAGGTGGAGCTTTTTCCAATGCTTCAGTTTTTGCATTGGGTATTATGCCTTATATCTCTGCATCGATTGTAGTTCAGTTAATGCAAATAGCAATTCCATATTTACAAAAATTACAAAAAGAAGGAGAAAGTGGTAGAAAAAAGATCAATCAAATTACTAGATGGTTAACCATTGGTATTTGTTTACTTCAAGCGCCTACTTACTTAATTGGCTTACCTGCATTAGGAGTTCCAGTTGAAGCATTTATTATAGGACAAACAACAATGTTCTACGTTTCATCTACAATTATACTTGTAACCGGTTGTGTATTTGCAATGTGGTTAGGAGAAAAAATTACAGATAAAGGTATTGGAAACGGTATCTCTATACTAATTATGGTAGGTATTATCGCTAGATTGCCACAATCTTTTGCTCAAGAATTTGCTTCTAGAGTAATGGAATCAAATGGTGGTATGATTATGATACTTATTGAGTTAGTGATATGGTTTGTTATTATTTTAGCTTCTATTATGTTAGTAATGGCTGTTCGTAAAATTCCTGTACAATATGCAAGAAGAACTGCAAGCGGTGCTTATGAGAAAAATATATTTGGAGCAAGACAATTTATTCCATTAAAATTAAACGCATCTGGTGTAATGCCTATTATCTTTGCACAAGCAATTATGTTTGTTCCTGGATTAATTGGAGGAGCATCATTTATGAAAGACTCAAATGTTGGACAATGGATGCAAGTTAATTTTAGTGATATGTTTGGACTTTGGTACAATGTATTGTTTGCGGTGTTAATTATTATTTTTACCTATTTCTATACAGCTATTACTGTTCCAACTAATAAAATGGCTGATGATTTAAAGCGTAGTGGAGGGTTTATTCCTGGAATAAAGCCCGGTACAGATACTGCAGAATTGTTGGATAATATTATGTCACAAATAACACTGCCTGGATCTATATTTTTAGCTGGTATTGCAATATTCCCTGCAATCGCCGTTAAAGTATTTGGTATTCAGCAAGGTTGGGCATTGTTTTATGGAGGAACTTCACTATTAATTATGGTGGGTGTTGCCATCGATACCATGCAGCAAATTAATTCATATTTATTAAATCGTCATTATGATGGTTTAATGAAAACAGGAAAAAATAGAAAAGCAGTAGCATAATGGCAAAGCAAACCGCAATAGAACAAGACGGAACAATTACGGAAGCATTGTCAAATGCAATGTTTCGTGTAGAGTTAGAAAACGCACATATTGTTACAGCGCATATATCTGGTAAAATGCGTATGCACTATATAAAATTATTACCAGGAGATAAAGTTAAATTAGAAATGAGTCCTTATGATTTATCAAAGGCTCGAATCACTTATAGATATTAAGTTATTATGAAAGTAAGAGCATCTATTAAAAAAAGAAGTGCCGAATGCAAAATAGTTCGCAGAAAAGGCAGATTATATGTTATTAACAAAAAGAACCCTAGGTTCAAACAAAGACAAGGATAAGTTATGGCAAGAATCGCAGGTGTAGATATCCCAAAACAAAAAAGGGGTGTAATCGCGTTAACGTATATCTTTGGTATTGGTAATAGCCGTGCTAAAGAAATACTAAAAAATGCTGGTGTAGACGAAAACAAAAAAGTAAACGAATGGTCTGATGATGAAATCGGAAAAATTCGTGATACTGTTGGAGCAATTACCATCGAAGGTGAATTACGTAGTGAAATTCAATTAAACATTAAGCGATTAATGGACATTGGATGTTACAGAGGTATTCGTCATAGAACGGGTCTTCCTTTAAGAGGACAACGTACTAAGAATAACTCAAGGACTAGAAAAGGAAAACGTAAAACTGTTGCTAACAAGAAAAAAGCAACTAAATAAACACTAGAGATATGGCAAAGGCAAAAACTAGTACGAAAAAACGTAAAGTTAATGTGGAAGCAGTGGGTCAAGCTCACGTTACCGCTTCATTTAACAACATTATCATTTCGTTGACAAACAAAAAAGGAGATGTAATCTCTTGGTCATCAGCTGGAAAAATGGGCTTTAGAGGTTCTAAAAAGAACACTCCTTACGCAGCTCAATTAGCAGCAGAAGATTGTGCAGCAACTGCACATGCAGAAGGTTTACGTAAAGTAAAAGTATATGTAAAAGGTCCAGGTAATGGTAGAGAATCTGCTATTAGATCGATACATAACGCAGGAATTGAAGTAACTGAAATTATCGATGTTACTCCAATGCCACATAATGGATGTAGACCTCCAAAAAGAAGAAGAGTTTAATTCTGAAAATATTCAGACACTTTTATATAAATTAATTAATAAGTATAAACTGAAGGATTAAGATATTCAAAGGATAAGCATAAGACCTTAATTTGAGAATCCCTTCAAAAAAAATTAGAAATGGCAAGATATACTGGTCCAAAAACTAAAATAGCCCGTAAGTTTGGTGAAGCTATTTTCGGAGATGATAAAAACTTCGAAAAAAGAAATTACCCTCCTGGGCAACACGGTAATAACCGTCGTAGAGGAAAAAAATCTGAATACGCAATTCAATTAGCTGAAAAGCAAAAGGCTAAATATACTTATGGTATTTTAGAGCGTCAATTTAGAAACATGTTTAAAAGAGCAACTGCTTCAAAAGGAATTACTGGACAAATATTATTACAATTATGTGAGTCACGTCTAGATAATGTAGTTTTCCGTATGGGAATTGCTCCTAGTCGTAGTGCAGCAAGACAATTAGTTTCTCACCGTCACATATTAGTAAACGGGGAAAAAGTAAACATTGCTTCTTACCAATTAAAACCTGGTGATACTGTAGGTGTAAGAGAAAAATCTAAATCACTAGAAGCAATTGAAAACTCGTTAGCAAATGCAAGTCACGTTTACGAGTGGATCACTTGGGATAATGCAATAAAAAGAGGAACTTTTGTTTCTAAACCTGAGCGTATTCAAATACCAGAAAACATAAACGAACAGTTTATTGTTGAATTATATTCAAAATAATTAAAACACACAGTTACATTATGGCAGTATTTAGTTTTCAAAAGCCCGATAAAGTTATTATGATCGACTCGACAGATTTCGAAGGTAAATTCGAATTCCGTCCTTTAGAGCCTGGTTATGGTTTAACAGTTGGTAACGCTTTAAGGAGAGTACTACTTTCATCGTTAGAAGGTTTTGCAATTACTTCAATTAGAATTGAAGGAGTAGATCACGAGTTTTCTACTATTGCAGGAGTTGTTGAGGATGTTACAGAGATAATCTTGAACTTAAAACAAGTATGTTTTAAAAGGCAAATTGATGAAGTAGATAACGAAACCGTTACTATTTCTATTTCAGGAGCTGAACAATTAACGGCAGGAGATTTTCAAAAACACATCTCTGGTTTTCAAGTATTGAATCCAGATATGGTAATTTGTAATATGGATCCTAAAGTTAATTTCAATATGGAAATCACTATCGAAAAAGGTAGGGGATATGTTCCAGCTGAAGAAAATAAAAAAGGAGGAGTTCCTTTTGGAACTATCTTTATAGATTCAATTTACACACCAATTAAAAATGTTAAGTATAGCATTGAAAATTTCCGTGTAGAGCAAAAAACAGATTACGAAAAATTAGTATTCGAAATTGTTACTGATGGATCTATTAATCCTAAAAATGCTTTAACTGAAGCAGCTAAAACATTAATTCACCACTTTATGTTATTTAGTGATGAAAGAATTACGTTAGAAGCTGATGAAATAGCACAAACTGAAACTTATGATGAAGAATCACTTCACATGAGACAGTTGTTAAAAACTAAATTAATTGATATGGATCTTTCAGTAAGAGCTTTAAATTGTTTAAAAGCTGCTGAAGTAGATACTCTTGGAGATTTAGTTTCATTTAACAAAAACGATTTAATGAAATTTAGAAATTTCGGAAAGAAATCTCTTACTGAACTAGAAGAACTAGTAGATGTAAAAGGTTTAAACTTCGGAATGGACCTTTCAAAATACAAATTAGATAAAGATTAATACATCATATTTTGCTCCTCAAAATGAGTAGATGCAAGATGATGATTAAAATAAAATGTCATGAGACACGGAAAAAAAGTAAATCATTTAGGTAGAAAAACAGCACATAGAAAGTCAATGTTGGCTAATATGGCATGTTCCCTAATTGAGCATAAAAGAATAAATACTACAGTTGCTAAAGCAAAAGCTTTAAAACAATTTGTAGAACCTATAATAACCAAGTCTAAACTTGATACTACACATAGTCGTCGTATTGTAATGGCAAGACTTCGTCAAAAAGAAGCAGTAACTGAACTTTTTAAAGATGTTTCTGTAAAAGTTGGTGATCGTCCAGGAGGTTATACACGTATTATTAAATTAGGTAATCGTTTAGGAGATAATGCTGATATGGCAATGATCGAATTAGTAGATTATAACGAAATTTATAATGCAGGTAAAGCAGTTAAAAAGAAAACTACTCGTCGTAGCCGTCGAGGTGGTTCAAATGTTGCTGCTCCTGTTGTTGTTCCAACTGAAGCTAAGAAAGAAGAAGAATAAATGAAATTTTATTTTTAAATAAAAAAAAGGATAAACTATCAATTAGTTTATCCTTTAATATTATTAACTACTTATCCATTATTACTCTTTAGTAACTTCTAGTTCAGAAGTTGTTGGTGTTTCTTCAACTGCATCAACGGGTGCTGGGGTAGCTTCAACTTTTTTGCTTTTTCCTCTACGCGTAGTTTTCTTTTTCTTCTTGCTGTTAGGATTGTAGATTTCATTGTAGTCCACTAATTCTACCATAGCCATAGAAGCATTATCTCCTTGACGATTTCCCAACTTGATAATCCTTAAATAGCCTCCTGGGCGGTCTGCAACTTTTACCGATACTTCCTTAAACAATTCAGTAACTGCAAATTTATCTCTCAAATAACTAAATACAATTCTTCTATTGTGAGTTGTATCTGTCTCTTATACACATCTCCGAGCCCACGAGACAGGCAGAAATCTCG